>ENA-OPFG01000124-OPFG01000124.1-human-gut-metagenome-genome-assembly--contig:-NODE-124-length-51515-cov-39.068325_pt1 | contig 51515 bp, 42 predicted proteins | sample MGYA00241304_ERZ501542 | MGnify/ENA primary metagenome ERZ501542 (study PRJEB25962, sample SAMEA2042427) | human gut metagenome | biome: human gut; feature: human-associated habitat; material: faeces...
AATAGAAGACCCGAGCAAGGCACAAAAGGCTGTTCTTTCGATTGCCGGTGCAAAGATACAACATTTTCGGGCAGAATACAAGCTTTCACCCTAACTTTCTATGTCGAAAATGACGTAAGTAGCTGATGGATAATACTTTCTATCGTTTTCTGTCAGAACTTTATTGCAGAAACATAGTTAAACAGGAAAATACGCATTGAAGGTAGCCGAAGAAACGTGAAAAAGCGGTCATTAAGGTCAAGGTCATTAAGGTCATTAAGAAAATGGGAATCGGTCATTTTGAGCTATAGTATATATAAATATCATTTATATATATATACTATAGGAAAATGTTTTTTCCCCGAAACCTTAATGACCTTAATGACCTTGACCTTAATGACCGGATAGAATATTTCTGTTTTAAAGACTTGAAGTAAATAAGGTAACGCATCGTAATTAGTTGTTAATTACACATTTATACCAGTATATTAAAGTTGCTATTAATGTTTTTATGTATAAGTATAATCTACATTCTCTAGTGCCGGAAATGAGTTCTTGCATTGCTTTTTCTCCTCTCTTTACCTCATTCTACCCCTTATTTACCCCTCGAATTTGTCAAAAATACGTCAAGTCTGAGACAGATTTATGTCTGAGGAGGGGCATTTTTCACCCTTAGGAGAGGGGGTAAAACATCTTCCTATCCCCCATATTTTGCATTTTTCCGTTAAATAACGTGATAAAATTCTTTGGTTTTCCTGCTTTTTATTATCTTTGCTAGTAATTGACAAATTATTGATGTATCAATAGTTCGGAAAGCTAGAAACTACATAACAACAATGCTGAGATGGAAATAGGTAATCTATTGTTATATAGCTATTTAGTATGTATATTTCGTGTGTAAAGTGAAGTCTGTATGTTGGGCTACGAATGGAATATATATTTACTTTTAAAATCATAGCGTTCGCTTTTTATGCATTCTCCCAATACCTGTTTTCAGCGATGAAAAACGGAAAAATTAGAGTTTCCTGATTACATAAACCCGTTTTTTAGCCCATGAATAGCCGATTTTGCCCTTTAATTCATGCCCTCATCGAGCAATTGAAGGAGGAATATCCATTAGCTACGATTCATGGGCATAATGAATTTGCCAACAAAGCCTGTCCCTGCTTTAATGTGAAGAAGGAGTGGGGCTAACAGATAGGGAACGCACTGCGTTCCCTATTTATGCTTATTTTCCGATGCAACATGTGGATGTTGCTGATAGTTAAGCTTTTATCTTTTAAACGGTACAACTACCCTTTTTACAAGTGCAGAGAAAATGAACAACAAATGCAATGTACTTATTCTCAGCCTGTTAGCGATAAAGTTGTACCGCTTCTTTTTAGCCTTTTTTGTAAGATTCTGTAAACAAATGCAATGCATTGTTTCTCAGCCTCTTCCGTTTCTTGTGTTACAGAACGCTTATCTGGTTGCAAAGATACAGATTTATATTGGATTAGAGCAAACTATTATCTTAAAAAATATTATTCCACAGTTGCTTTTTTCGATAATTTTAATCGCACCACTTCATGTATCTTCATGTTGCAATTTATTCAGATATAAATGTAATCCTTACTTCTATCAATTATTTGTCCGGCTCCAATTCCTCTATTGCGCAAATGGCTTGTAGCTCGACCTTTTTAATGTGAGGATAAGTCTTCTTATAATTATCTGTCACATCTTTAAAGATACTCTCACCGTCACTATAGAATGTAGCCAAGACAACTTCTTTTCTCATCTCAATATAGTATAATGTTAATTGACGCAAAGATAATGTTTTAAAGTGACAATGCTGCATAAAAGCTATAGTTTATGCATGGTTATGCCCTAATTTAGAAAAAATAAAGATATAGCTATAGCAAAGCTACCATTATGTCAACCGATAATCTGATGTTTTATTAAATGTATGCATGAAAGACATATAGTAAGTGATTAAATCGGCAAAAACAGGAAAAATCAATATATTCTGACATATTCATTTCTTTTTGCATAAATAACTTTAAAAATCATCCTTAATGTAAATGATTAGGGATGATTTTCGGCTTTTTTTTGTATTTTTGCTATTAAATATTGTATTATAACGACAATAGTAAACGAAACGGATATGGTGACACAAAGTGAAGCAGCCCTGGAACAGGGACTGATAAAGACACTTCAAGATATGAGTTATGAATATGTCAAGATTGAAGAAGAAACAAATCTTGACCAGAACTTCAAGACTCAACTCGAAAAGCATAATAAGAAAGAACTTGCCCGTCATGGACGTACAAGTTTTACGGATAGTGAATTTGAAAAGATAAAAATTCACTTAGAGGGCGGTACTCGTTTTGAGAAAGCCAAGAAACTGAGAGACCTGTTTCCATTAGAATTGGAAACAGGCGAACGTGTGTGGGTTGAATTTCTCAATCGCCAGCAGTGGTGTCAGAATGAGTTCCAGGTTTCCAACCAGATTACAGTGGAAGGTAGAAAGAAGTGTCGATATGATGTCACAATACTTATCAATGGTTTGCCTTTGGTTCAAATAGAGCTAAAGAAACGTGGCGTGGAGTTAAAGCAAGCTTACAATCAGATACAGCGCTACCACAAGACTTCGTTTCATGGCTTGTTTGACTACATACAGTTGTTTGTGATTTCAAATGGTGTGAACACTCGTTATTTTGCCAATAATCCTAATAGTGGCTACAAGTTCACGTTCAATTGGACTGATGCTGAGAATGTGCCGTTTAATGATCTCTCCAAGTTTGCATTGTTCTTCTTCGACAAATGTACCTTGGGTAAGATGATAAGCAAGTATATCGTTCTGCATGAGGGAGACAAATGCTTGATGGTATTACGTCCATATCAGTATTATGCCGTAGAGAAAATTCTGGATAGGGTGCAGAACTCTAACAAGAATGGTTATATATGGCATACTACTGGTGCCGGTAAGACTTTAACTTCATTCAAAGCGGCTCAACTTGTTTCTGAGATTGATGGTATAGATAAGGTGATGTTTGTCGTTGACCGTCACGATCTTGATACGCAAACACAATCAGAGTATGAGGCTTTTGAACCTGGGGCAGTAGATGGTACAGATAACACCTATGAGCTAATAAAGCGATTGAGTGGAAAGTCAAAGATAATCATTACCACCATCCAAAAGTTAAACTGTGCAGTTACTCGTGATGCTTACAACAAGCATTTGCAAGATGTCAAGAACCAGAAAGTAGTGATGATATTCGATGAATGCCACCGCAGTCATTTTGGTGATTGCCATAAGAATATTGTTGGTTTCTTCAAGAACTTACAGATATTTGGCTTTACTGGTACTCCAATATTCTCAGAGAATGCCAAGGGCGAGCATACCACGGCAGAGGTCTTTGGCGAGTGTCTTCATCGTTATTTGATAAAGGATGCTATTGCTGATGAGAATGTACTCGGTTTCCTTGTGGAGTATTATCAAGGTCAAGGCGATGTTGACTTGATGGAAGAACAGCGAATGAAGGAGATTGCTCAATTCATCCTCAACAACTTCAACAAGTCAACATACGATGGTGATTTCAATGCTTTGTTTGCCGTCCAGTCTGTGCCTATGCTTTTGAAGTACTATGACATCTTCAAGTCATTACATCCTAAGATAAGGATAGGTGCTGTGTTCACATACGCTGCAAACGAAAGCCAAGATGATGATAACACTGGCATGAACAATGGTTTTGTTGATGACACGGTTACGAGTGACAAGCTGCAAACCATCATGGATGATTATAATAATATGTACGGAACTGCTTTTACAACAGACAATTTCAGTGCATATTATGATGACATCAATCTTCGCATGAAGAAGAAACGTGCTGACATGGAACCGTTGGACTTGCTGCTTGTCGTTGGTATGTTTCTTACTGGCTTTGATGCAAAGAAACTAAATACGCTGTATGTTGACAAGAACCTTGAATATCATGGTTTATTGCAGGCTTTCAGTCGTACGAATCGTGTTCTCAATGAGAAAAAGCGATTCGGAAAAGTTGTCTGCTTCCGTAATTTGAAGGACAATGTTGATAGAGCTATCAAGTTGTTCAGCAATACTGACGCTCCTGAGGCACTGGGATTCGTACTTCGTAAACCATTTGCAGAAGTAAAGAAAGATTTGGATGAGTTATGTCAGAACTTTAAAGCGCGTTATCCGGACATGGCTTCCATTGACAAGTTGCAGAGTGAATATGACAAGCGCAATTTTATCCTCGCTTTCCGTGATATTATCAGAAAACATTCTGAGATTCAGGTGTATGAAGAGTGGAATGCCGATGATTCATCTTTGATAATGACAGAGCAGGAATACAATGATTACCGCTCTAAATATCTTGATATGACGATGGGATTCATACAAGATGATGAGGATGACAAAAACGATGACAAAGGCAAAGAAGATGAAGGTATGGCGCATGAAGACCCAACAGCAGATATCGACGATATTGATTTCTGTCTGGAGTTGTTGCATAGTGATGTTATTAATGTTGCATATATACTGGAATTGATAGAAGACCTCAATCCTGCAAGCGATGATTATCAGGTGAAAAGACAGAATATCATCGACACGATGATAAAAGACCCAGCTATGCGCAATAAGGCTAAACTTATCGACCACTTCATCCGTGACAATGTTGATAATGACCAAGCTGGATTTGTAAAGTCGAAAGCTGATGGTAAGATGGATTTGGAGAGTCGTCTGACAACCTATGTTACGCAGGCACGAGCCCATGCGGTTACTTCATTGGCTACGGAAGTGGGAGTAAGTCAAGATGCACTTATTAAATATGTGCAGGAGTATGATTATTTACATCGGGAAAAGCCAGAAATTTTGCAGAAGGCTATCAAGGAGAAAAAGGGACTGCGCTTCTTGCAGCGTATTCATCTTAAAGAGTCATTGATTTTAAAACTGCGTAAAATTATCGAAACATTCAGTTGGGAATAAAAAAGAAAATTAAAAGAAAAAAATATGAGTGAAGAATTACAACAAAAACTGCGTACGCAACTTTGGACAGTAGCCAATACTTTGCGTGGCAATATGTCTGCCAGTGATTTCATGTATTTCACTTTGGGCTTTATCTTTTATAAGTACTTGTCTGAAAAGATAGAAATGTGTATTGATGCTGAACTTGAAGAGGATGGAAGTAACTTTAAGGAAGCCTGGGCAAGTAATGAGGAAGAACTGAAGGAGGAGTTGAAGAAGTTTTGCATGAATGAACTCGGTTATTTCATCGAGCCAGAATACCTGTATTCTTCTGTAATAGAGGCTATCAATCGCAAGGAGAACATACTTCCACAGCTGGAGCGTTCATTGAAGAAAATAGAGGACAGTACCATTGGACATGATAGTGAAGAGGATTTTGGAGGTTTGTTCTCTGATATAGACCTTGCTTCTCCTAAATTGGGAAAGACCGCAGAGGATAAGAACAATTTGATTAGTGAAGTATTGATTGCTCTTGATGGTATCGACTTCGGCTTAAACGAGGCTTCTGATATTGATATTCTCGGCGATGCCTATGAGTATATGATAGGTCAGTTTGCCGCAGGAGCTGGCAAAAAGGCCGGAGAATTCTATACCCCACAGGAAGTAAGTCAGATTCTTGCAGATATAGTTACTACAGGCAAAACACGCTTGAAAAATGTATATGACCCAACTTGTGGTTCAGGTTCATTGCTTCTCCGTACTGCTCGCAATGGTAAAGCTGATTTGATTTATGGTCAAGAGAAGAACCCTACGACATTCAACCTTGCCCGAATGAACATGTTGCTTCATGGAGTTAAGTTTAGTGACTTTGACATAGAGAATGGAGATACTCTTGAAGATGATGCTTTCCCTGAGGAACAGTTTGATGCGGTAGTAGCTAATCCGCCATTCTCTGCAGCCTGGAGTGCAGCGGAGAAATTTAATAATGATGATAGATTTAGCAAGGCTGGTGTCTTGGCTCCAAAATCTAAGGCTGACTATGCATTCATACTTCACATGATCCATCATCTTAATGAAGGTGGAACGATGGCATGTGTTGCTCCTCATGGTGTTCTTTTCCGTGGTGCATCAGAAGGTAAGATTCGCCGTTTCCTCATTGAGAAGAAGAACTATATTGACGCCATCATCGGTTTGCCTGCCAACATTTTCTATGGTACAAGTATCCCAACTTGTATTATTGTGGTAAAGAAGTGCCGCAAGGATGATGATAATATACTCTTCATAGATGCCAGCAAGGAGTTTGAAAAGATAAAGACACAAAATAAGCTTCGCCCAGAGCACATTAAGAAGATAGTTGATACCTATCGTGAGCGCAAGGAAATCGAGAAGTATAGTCATTTGGCAACTTTACAAGAGGTTGCCGACAATGACTATAACCTTAACATTCCTCGTTATGTAGATACGTTCGAGGAAGAAGAGCCTATCGACATTCATGCGGTCATGAAGGAAATCAAGGATTTGGAAGCTAAGCGTGCTGACCTCGACAAGCAGATTGATGTATATCTGAAAGAATTGGGGCTGGTTGAGTAATTATCATCAGAAAATAAAGTGCGATGGAAGAGAATAATGTACCAAATATGCGTCCGACATTCGATGTAATTCGGAATGTGGATGACAAAGGAAAAGAATATTGGAGCTCTCGTGAACTCTGCAATGCGATGGGATATTCGGGGTATTGGAAATTCCAAAATGTAATAGACAAAGCAATTCGTGTTGCAGGTGAAAAGGGTATGAATATTGACGACCATTTCAACCATGTGGTTGAAATGGTCAAGCTTGGTAGTGGTTCTTTCCGAAAGGTCGAAAACTTTCATCTTTCTCGAATGGCTTGTATGATAATAGCTGAGAACGCTGATTCAAGGAAGCCATTAGTGAAGCAAGCAAGAGAATATTTCTCGCAGTCTGTATCTACGACAGAGATTGTGCAGAACTCGTTGGAATCCAATATCTTACTATATAAGACTTCACAAGGTGAGACTCGCATTGAAGTGATATTCAACAGTGAGACCTTTTGGATGTCACAGAAAAGAATGGCTTCTTTGTTTGGAGTTGATAGGGCAACTATAGCCTATCATATTTCTCAGATTTATGAGTCGGGAGAATTGCAAAGAGAGGCAACTTGTAGAAAAATTCAACAAGTTCAACTTGAAGGTGAGCGTGATGTAGAGCGTGCTCCTTTGTTCTACAATCTTGATGTAATCATAGCTGTGGGCTATCGTGTGAACAGTTATCAAGCAACCCAATTCCGTATATGGGCAACTTCTGTATTGAAGGAGTTTGTTATCAAAGGATATGTGTTAGATGATGAGCGTTTGAAACAAGGTAAGCACTTTGGCAAGGATTACTTTGATGATTTGCTGGAACGCATTCGTGAAATTCGCACATCAGAGCGTAGATACTATCAAAAGATAACTGACATTTACGCTGAGTGTAGTGCTGACTATGATGCAAAAGCAGAGAGTACCAAACTCTTTTATAAGATGGTACAGAATATGATGCACTTGGCTGTTACCAATCATACGGCAGCAGAGATTGTTTATGAACGTGCCGATGCTGAAATGCCACACATGGGCTTGACCACATGGAAAAAAGCACCTAATGGCAGAGTGCAAAAGTCTGATACGATTGTCGCCAAGAACTATCTTTCAGAAGATGAACTGTCTCAGCTCAATACAATAACAACAAGTTTTCTTGATCTTGCCGAATCTCGTGCACGGCGTCATATTATCACAACGATGGATGATTGGAAGCAACGCTTACAACAATTCCTTGCAACTATGGATTATGATGCAAAGAGTAGTGCAGGCAAGGTTTCCCAAGAGGAAGCAAGAGATAAGGCTTATTCTGAGTATGAGAAGTTTAAGGTTATTCAAGACCGTTCATATATCTCAGATTTCGACCGATTCAATAATGGCAATGATGATGATACACCATTGCTTCCGTTTGACATCGACCCAAAAGAAGAGTAAATACCAGTAGAGGAAAGTATAACAAACAATTAAGGATTTAAAATAATTATGGCAACATATAAAGAACAAAATAAACTGAATGTACCCCATTTGAGATTCCCGGAATTTCATGGGGAATGGGATAAATGCAAGGTTTCTGACCTTTTGGATTTCTATTCAACAAACTCTTTGAGCTGGGAACAACTGGAATATGGAACAGATAATATGCTAAACTTACACTATGGGCTTATCCATGTTGGGCTACCAACTATGGTGGATTTGTCAAAGGATATTTTGCCTGCAATAAAGAAAGAAAATGAGCCAAAGAACTTCGAGCTTTGCAAAGAAGGTGATATTGCTTTTGCTGATGCTTCAGAAGATACAAATGAGGTTGCAAAAGCGATAGAGTTCTACACTTTAGAAGACAAAGCGGTTGTATGTGGTTTGCATACGATACATGGAAGAGATAAATCCAACAAAACTGTTGTTGGATACAAAGGCTATGCTTTTTCCTCAACAGCATTTCATCATCAGATTCGCCGTATTGCACAAGGTACTAAAATATACTCAATTAGTGCAAAGAACTTCGCTGAATGTTATATTGGTATTCCTTCAAAAGAAGAACAAACTAAAATTGCCAAATTATTGCGTCTAATAGACGAGCGCATCGCTACCCAAAGCAAGCTGATTGAAAAGTTAGAGTCCTTAATCAAGGGAATTGCACAGAAGATAGTTCACAGCAACAAGACTAATGTACGTTTGTCAGAGTGCGTAGAATGCAGTTCTTCCACCTTACAAGAAAGTGATGTTTGTGAACATGGTGCATATCCAGTTTATGGAGCAAATGGCATCGTTGGCTACCTCGATAATTATAATACAGAGGGTGAAGCCGTTTATATTATCAAAGATGGTTCTGGTGTAGGAACCGTTTCCTACGTTACAGGCAAATGTTCTGCAACAGGAACCTTGAATACATTACAAGCAAAAGAAGGCTATTCACTCCAATACCTTTACTATCTGCTGAAAGTATTCAACTTTGAACCTTATAAGACAGGTATGGCTATACCTCACATATATTTCAAGGATTATGGCAAAGCCAAGTTTTTTTGCCCATCATATACAGAACAACTCCAATATGCTAAGTCGTTATCTGCAATAGATAGCAAATTATTGGTGGAAAAGAACATTCTAACAAGCCTAAGTATGCAGAAGAAATATTTGCTCCGCCAGATGTTTATATGAACATTTGGCGAAGCAGATACTGCTTTTGAGAATTATAAAGGTTAAGCATTTGTCTTTCTGTTTCTATTTTACAGTCTATATGCCCCAATACAGAGTATATTCGTTTTTGATCAGCTAAGGTTGGTAGTTTAATACTTGCCTTCTCTAAATCAGCCTTACACAGGTTGAACCTCGTACTTCCTTGTGCATAAGGATAAATAAATTTGCGGAATGCTGTTAAAGAAACGTAGTAAGACAGATACGGAGGAAAAGCAACTTCCGTATTTGTAATGTGAATTCCAAAACAGAAACTATTGAGATACACTTTCTCTTTACCAAGATACACAGACCCTACACCAACTTCTTCTGGAGTTTCCGAGGATAACGTGAATAACACATCGCCGTATTTTACAACATTCTGTTTCTCATCATCTTTGATTGCCACATATTGGAAATTATTTTCTTTGATGACATTGTTTGAATACACATTCAAATAAGTTATGAAAGGCTTACCCGAACCAAAATCTTGTGCTGACTTCCCAGATAGTCCAGAATATGAAGTGCCAAGTTCTGCAAAAGAGGTCAATACTTCATCACCATATTGAGTATACAAGAAGTCATTTAGTCCCTTGATTAAGGACTCTAACTTTTCAATCAGCTTGCTTTGGGTGGCAATGCGCTCTTCAAGAAGAGACAATAATTTAGATATTTTTCTTTCTTCTTGTATAGATGTTGTGTAAATTGGAAAAGAAGAGTATTCTTGCGAATTAATACCAGGTTGCCCTGAACGTGCAGACATAATTGACACCCATTTCCAATATCTATGGGTATGTAATTGAGAAAATACAAAGTATGGGGTGTGTTCAGGAACATTTGCTCTAATCAAGAAACCTGCAAAATACAACTTTCCGTCTGTTTTCTTGTATAGATATGATTTGCCTGTGCTTGCCCCAGTTCTTGCTAACAGTATATCTCGTTCATTTACAAGATAGGTATCAGTCAAAGTTCCATCAGGCGAAACTATATCGCTATCATTATAAGTTGACGATGCTTCATCTATATCTGTGATGCGTATATATTTATTTACTCCATCAAAAACTTTAGCGGGAGCATTCATGCCATAATCAAAACCAGTCGCAATATCCCCCAACTTACACTTCTCCCATTCACCCTCAAATTCCGGGAATCTCAAATGGGGTACTTTAGGATGCAATTTTCCCTAATCATCTTTCGCCTTATTTATATAAGGGTCTATTCCCTTAAAATAATAACATGGTTAATAATAAAAAGACTATTAAGGAGATTGCAGACATCTGGAAAGAAGACAAACGCCAGTATGTCAAGCAATCAACGATGGCAGTATATTTGTTATCGTTGGAGAACCATTTACTTCCAATTTTTGGAGGTAAGATGGAGGTTACGGAAGAAGAGGTTCAGGCTTTTGCCTTGGACAAGTTGAATCATGGATTGAGCCAAAAAAGTATCAAGGACATGCTCATTGTTTTAAAAATGGTGGTTCGTTTCGGAGAGAAGCAAGGTTGGCTCAATCATGTAGAGTGGAAAGTTAAGTTTCCTGCTAATCAGCCAAAGGCTACATTGCCAATTTTGACAAAGGCGCATCAAAAGAAGCTAATGGACTATCTCAAAGACAATTTCACGTTTCCTAATTTGGGGATACTTGTGTGTCTTTCTACCGGACTTCGCATTGGAGAAGTTTGCGCCTTAAAATGGTCAGACATTAATATGGACACAGGATTACTTCATGTTAATCGCACCATCGAGCGCATTTATATTGTGGATTCTGATAAACCACATACGGAGATTGTGATTAATACTCCTAAGACAAAGAACTCTTTGCGTGAGATTCCTTTGAGTAAAGAACTTGTCAGAATTTTTAAGTCTTTGATGAAGGTGGTGAACAAGGACTACTATGTCCTTACGAACAACACAAAACCGACTGAGCCAAGAACGTATCGCAACTATTTTAACAAGCTATTGAAGCAGTTGGATATTCCGCGATTAAAATTCCATGGGCTACGCCACAGTTTTGCTACTCGCTGTATTGAGAGTCATTGCGATTACAAGACTGTGAGTGTTCTTTTGGGACATGCCGATATTAGTACTACGCTTAACCTTTATGTTCATCCGAATGAAGAGCAGAAGCGAAGTTGCATCGACAAGATGATGCGATATATGAAATAGCGTTACCGTTAGAACGTTCTAACGTTTGTTCAAATGAATGATATACATATAAACATATATACAATACTTTCTGTCTGTATATCAATACGACAATGAATCAGTACGTCAGTAAGTCATTATCATATTTGCAAATCAATACTTACCGATAGGTTGATTCAGATACTCGACTTTGGAGAGGTATCTACCGATAGGCAAGTGCTTTCGAGAGTAACTCGAAAGGTTTTGAGTAACTCAAAACATAACTTGCTATCGTCAGATACCTCGATTTTTTAAAATCATCTCAGAGTCTGAAACCACGTTGCCTTTTAGGAGTGCGGAAACGTGGTTGAGGCTCGTCAACAATTTCGAGTTTGAAGACATCTATCAACTTCCGAATGGCAGGATTCTGTTTGAAGAGGGCTTGAAGTTTTGCTTCTGCAGGCTTGATTTTGAGCAAATAATCAGCAATGTCCAAGCCTTTCGCTTTATCTTCTTCGCAGGCTTGATGCTCTAAAAAGTCGAAAAGTGTTGCACGGATGCCGAGAACTTGCATCATTGGCAGCTTATCTTGCCAAACTGTTGTCGCTCCCAAATCAGGGAATAAGACCACATCTCTGTTTTTCAGAACAGATAACGACTTCGTGTTAAAGCAACCATTCTTACCACCACTTGCTATCCATAAGAATTGAGGAAGATAGTAGGAGGCTATCAAAGCTGTCTTCTCACTTTCAACCAATGCTATAGGCTTGGTCTTGGCTACATTGATAAGATGCTCACCAAAGAAGCATTGACTGAGATTAAAATCCTTGTGGGGGATAATCGAGTGTACCCATGAAACATGGTTGTATGGTTTTTTTACTCGCTTACCTGTCTCGGGATAATAGAGCATTACCTTACCAGTTCTCACCTTGCCTTGATTGTCAACTTGCCAAAATACCGTGGCACCAGTCCAGTGTTTGGAAGTTCCGACATGATATTTCTCCATCAAAGAAAGAGTAGCTGTTTCACCGAATAGAGAAGATAAAAACAAGAAAAGGTTGTTTGCCTCATAACATTTCTGAGAACTTCGCATGATGTTCTCGTCTATATAAGAAGTGGGTAATGGCTTTGGCATTTCTCTCTTCTTATATGAAATAGTCTCATCCTTTGTGAATGTCTCATTCTTTTCGGGATTCTTCTCAAAAAAATCCTTGGGAGTGAAGTGATAACCACAACTTTGCTCATGGTTGCAGCGCCCTACGTAAGGAGGAAACTCAATCTTCCCTTCTGTGTCAATATATCGGGCGAAGCTACGTCTCTTATGACATTCTGGACATGTATGTCGGGTAGTGATGCCTTTGTATGGCTCTAATATGAATCTATGTGTACTCATTTCATTTCTTTTTTATGTGGCGGTTCTGTCGGTTTTGTCGCTTTTGGTATTAAAACCGTCAAAAGCGACAATTCCGACAATACCGTCACGAGTTAATCTTTGAATATTCTCCATGCTTCTCTTTGCGAAATAGGACTCCGATGTTATCATTCAGAAATCTTTCCAATGTCCTTGGCTTCATGTCGTTCTCTTTGGCGACATCATGAGCTTGGGCCGTGGTGAATGTTGCAGGAAGATGGTTGACGATTGCTTGTTGTTGAGCTGTAAGCATATTCTCGTTGAGGATATTTTGCACTGATATGGCAGAGTTCTTGAAATACTCTGTCAATCGGATGGCTCGCTCTACACTCAGCAGGTCGATGGCTTCCTTATCACATTCTCCACACGTCCATCGTGCCAATTGAATGATCAGACAGAAACGGATGATGTATATCTCCAACTTGCAATAGATGCTGACAATGGTATCATTTGTTTCATTGTCGCATTGCTCAGAGAAGTGATGCTGCCATTCATAGAGCCTTGCCTTAGCTTCTTCAGTGAATGATAAGACATGAGGCTCGATTTCCTGTTGCTCATTTATTGGACACTCCATATCAATAAGGTGTTGAATGATGGTTTGCCAATCTCGCTCTATATTATCGGGCAACTCTCGATCATTCCATCTCGCTTTCTGCTGAAGGTTAGGCATGACGAACAAAATGCGATCGATGAAGCCGTTGCTGGAGCGTTCGCCTTTCGCCAACTCACTAAGTATCTTCTTTTGGATGGTTCCGATTACTGAGATATAGGGGCGTTTAATGAAAATGGAACTCTTGGAACTTCTTCTGTCTGATATGGTTGTCTTGGCGCTGAAGACAGATAGCCAGAACTGTTCCTCTGAACCATTGTTATAGCGGTTGAAGTTCTTGAACCATGCAGACAACTCGTCTGTCCATAGGCATAAACCCCTCTTGTTCTGTGCATGAATATAGCTCAAGCTTTCTGGTGTGACATCAGAGACCAAGAAACGTTTGCGTACAGGTTCTTGCGGAAATCCATCCTCTCCATTTTCAATGCGTTCCTTGCGAGACATGCACATCTTTTCCTCAAACTTACTGTATTGCTCCTCGAACAACTTGTTTTGCTCATAGTCGTAATCGAGGAATGGCTTCATAGCGAAGCTAAGTGGGTGGCTCTTGTTGGCTCCTGGTCTTCCGATAAGAGCCATGTATAAGATAGGACTTTCAAGCCAACCTTGTTTCATCTGTGCCAAGTGCGTGTTGCCGATACCAACAGCCAATGCTGTGAGTATGGCTGCTGATATATAGTCGGTAGGAAAACTGTGGCATTCGTGTACCTCCTTGATGATTCTCTGAATCTTGGCAGGAAAGATGCTTACGGGAAACTGGCTACCTGATAGGCGAGTACTCATATCAATAGCCTTATCCATGATAATCATTGGATTGATGGAAGTTTCCTTATTGTTATTTAAAGCTGTCATTTGGCATAGAGTTAAAAATTATACATTGACTTGGGTTTGCGCTTCATTCCTCCTTGCATGGCTTTTAGCATTTCAGAATGGTTCTGCTCCTTGGTAGCTTTTCGACCATTCTCAATCCATGCAAGCAGCTCATCCTTATAGAAGTATAGCTTCTTACCTTTTTTATAGGATGGCAGAATGCCTTGGTTTACCAATCGATAAATGGTTGGCTTCGACTTCATTATAATAATAGCAGCCTCATCAATCTCAACCAATATATGGTTATTTACTGATGATGTAGGTTGAAGTGCTGATACCATTTGCTTCAACTCGATAACTTGTTCTGTTAAATAAGATACCGCTTGTGGTAACTTATCAAAGGTGATACTTTCATTTATCATATCTGTTCATTTTTTATTATTCGGGTACAAAGTAAATGAGTTATATAATGGAGATAAATATCACTGAGATATAACCTCTGAATAACCGCTCAATGCTTATCAGCAACAATAATGTGTCTTGATTCCGCCTTGAACATCTAAGCTTGGTAGTAATTCTATGATGCAGGTACCTTCCATTCTTAACTTCCTTATAATGGTGGATATTTCCACATCAACCAGCGCATCAGCAAAAACTTGTTTTATAAAGGTTGCTGTATCAATGCCTTTCTTCTTGAAAAGGTTTCCTATATTCCAAGCATAATGCATTAAGTCTATAGTACGAATAGCCTTGTCAACAATCAATGAATGATGTCTCATGTGTGTAGAGGCACAACACTGGAAAATAGCGATGTTGTCACAAAGTTGGTTCAAATGCTCCTCCCTCATGTAGGCAGCAAAAGTTCTTCTGGTATAATCGATAGCTGAGTTTAACAAGACCTTTTCCTTTTTGGCTTTGTCTTCCAATGCTTCCTGTCTCAACTGTTCATAGCTTGTAATACAAGAAGAGGCTTCATCTGCATAGACGAAAGTTACATCTTCCAGGTTTAGCTCTTCCCCCTCGTCATATGTATTTGTTTCATTGATGGCAATAGAAGACAGACGCTTTCTTTCTGTATTGTTTACTGTATTACAAAAGATATGCTTAAACCATGGGGCAAGCAATCGTACGATACTATCTAATGCATGGAGATAAACAACCATCAGTATGGTGGTTGAGATAACGAACGTCAAGTTGCAGCTAAAGGTGTCTACACCATATTGCATAGCTTCGTTGCGAACAAGTGCACCAATGATAGACATTGCACACAATACCAATAAATGCTGTGTCAAAAATTCTTTTTTAAACTGTTTCATATTGCGTATTATTAATTATTTGTGGCGCAAAAATATGAAAAACAGCAGAAACTGACACGTGAGTCACGCGTGACTCACGTAAAACTTTTAGGAGCCTTTAACTAAAAAGCCCGATATTGAACATTTTTTCAATATCGGGCACCATGAAATGAATACAATGGCTTTATTTAAGAGAAATCTTATTTGCTGTCTCTCTTTTCTTTGCGTTCACGAGGTCGGCATATATCTGTGTTGTGCTTACATTTTTATGGGTAAGCATCTTCGAAACCGTGTAAATGTCTGTGCCTAAGGCGATTTGGATTGTTGCATACGAGTGCCGGAAGCAATGGAATGAAAATGGCTTGGTGATTCCTGCCTTCTTCAACCATGCTTTAAGGGGATGGTTAATCATGCTGCGCTTCAATCCCTTGAACACGATACCCGTGCTTGGTTCACCACATAGTTCGTATGCCTCGTTGCTGATAGGCAAGGTTGCCTCGGTCTGAGTCTTCTGGGTACGAATACGCAAGCAATAGCCTTGGTCGGGAGCTATCTCGAAGTCTTCCCAACGCAATTTTAAGATGTCGCTGATTCGCAAACCTGTGAGGCAAGCGAAGAGGGAGGCAGACTTCAGTACAGGTATATCGCAAGGAGTAGCTGCCAACTGCTTTACTTCATCGAGGGTAAGAAACTCCTTCTTTACATCTTGTGGCTCAATCTTGTCCAGATAGTCATTGATGTTCTCACGCAGCCACTTGTCACGATAGGCGATTTTTAAGAGACCACGGAAAGTAGAGTAGTAACCTGCTGCAGAGTTGAGAGATACCTTTTGTTTTGTTCGATTCAACTGATTTGCATTCAGAAGATACTCTCTGAACTTTTTGCAAAGTTCCACTGTCACATCCCCAAATGTACAATGACCTTGAACAAATTTGAAGAAATGCTTGTAGACACATGTCCACTTGTCATCTTTCTTATGTGTCATCTTCTCAAAGTATGCCAAAAAATCAGCTTTCTGTCGTGTTTTGTCCAAAAAACCAAATTCTTCATTGATGAGTGATTGGGTTCTGATACAACGGATGGCCTCTGCTTTGTTGAGCATATCTGTATTAAACTCACGTTCCATCTCATTCTTTGGATGAGCATAGATATAGATACCTAAATATTCCCTGCGACTCATTTGCATAGTCTCAGGGTTGCGTACTGGTGGATAGAAATCCAAATAAAGAGAAATACGGTCGTTTTTAATCGCTCTTTGGCGAAGAGAAACTCTTGTACATGTATTTACCATGATGTTTACTTTTTATAATGTGATACTTATGTTTCATATATGATCCCGTATTAAGAGATCTTTGAAATCGATTGCAAAATAATAGAGTTATGTAATGGGGTACAACTTAACCTTTTGATAACCGCTAAATAACCTTAGGCTTGCCGATAGCTTTCTCTAAATCTCGCTTGGAAATCTTGATATACTTGCCAATCTTCACCTTTTCAATAGCGTATTTCTTGATACGCTTATAAATCTGGTCCTGACTTAAACCATACAACTTCATGGCCTCCGGTATTGTATAATAAAGCTGGTCTTCTACGGATTCACCTTTTGCCAATTGTACATGACGCTTGGAATACAGAACATTGTTACCTTCCATTTTTCTTGGAATAGCATTGTGACTAACGAAACTATATACGGCTGTTTTCGTCATACAATATTTCTGTTGAATGTCCATAACAGTCATCCATTCACTGATGGTTGGATCTGGAGACAGGTGCGCAAAATAATCATCCACCTCTTTCTTGTTCCAATATACTCTTCCTTGTATGGATATTCTTGAAATCTTGACTTTCTTGACTATCTCATAGATGGCGGTCTCGTAAGTGTTGTGGACTTCTGCAATTTCCTTGGCAGAGTAATATTCTGGAACAGGTAGATCTCGGTTTGCATGAACTGCTTCTTTTGAAGCACTTTTTTTTGTGGTGTATGGCAAACTATCAACAAGATAATCTATATCTCGCTTTCTGATTAAAGATAAACGAGAAGTAATCTTGGATGCTCGCAACTTACCACTATACACCATATTATATATGGTCTGTCTGCTTAGTCCCAAAAGTATAGCGACCTCTTGAATAGTGAGGTATTCTTTCACAAGGATTTCAGACATGGATTTCTCGGAAGCTTTTCGGTGGCTCATTGTCTCAGCCATCTTTACTTTCTCCTCACGTCTTGCTGCCTTATAGGCATAACTGTTGCATTGCTTGGAGCAATAACGAGTTGTGGATTTTAATGCATAAAAGCTCTTCCCACAATACTCGCAAATTTTTAGAATTCTTTCTTTGCTTGCTGTCATTTGTACGCTTTTTATACTTTTTACTTAATATATTGTAGAAAAAGTCGTCTGTCATTACCCCGATTTCTTTCAATAGTCTTATATCATCGTCCATCATTGTCCAAAACTCTCGGCAATCTTGCACTCATTTGCCAAAAATGGAGTCTCAAATTATTACTTTTGAAAAGTGGAGGTACAAGAGCGGTACAAAAAGGTGCTAAAAAAGCCTTACCATTGATTATAACCAATAGTAAGGCTAAAAAGAAAGGTGCTCATTTTGAGCACCTTAACTATCATTTGTTGTCGATATTAATCGTTGTTTATCACGACTTATTTTCCGATGCAAAAGTGCTTGAAGATATTGTTTAGCGTTTCCTGGCTACTGATCTGTCCGCCAGTGATTTCACCCAATTCTTCCAATACCATTTTCAGGTCTTCGGCGATGATGTCGCCGCTCATGCCCATTTCCATCGACTCCAATACTCGGGAGAGGGAATCATGGGCACGGAGTAGGGCTTCGTAGTGGCGGGCACTCGTTATGATGACGTCGTTCTCGGTAATCTCAGGAATATCAGCGGCTTTTACTAATGCCTGCTCCAGGGATGAAACGTTCTCGCCTGTGTGGGCACTGATGAAGAGTGGGGCTTCTGATTCACTGGAATCTGACCCACAGGAATGGGTGAATTTATCGAACGCAAGTTTATCATTCTCAAGTTTATCCATCTTATTAAATACTACCAGCAGCTTCTTGCCCTGGTTCTTCAGCTTCATCTCCTCGATTTCTGAGGCTGACGGCTGCTCATCTAATAGCCAGATTACTATCTTCGCCTCTTCCATCTTCTGGAAAGTGCGCTCTATTCCGATGTTTTCTACCACATCATCCGTCTTGCGGATTCCGGCTGTGTCAATAAAGCGGAAGGTGATTCCGTCGATGAGGGTGGTGTCTTCGATTACATCTCGGGTGGTTCCATGAATGTCGCTTACGATTGCCTTCTCCTCGTGGAGCAGACGGTTGAGCAGGGTGCTTTTGCCCACATTCGTCTTGCCTACGATGGCTACGGCTACTCCCTGCTTCAGGGCATTGCCGGTTTCGAAGGAGTGGGCGAGGGTGGTAATCTTGTGATTGATTTCTTCGGCTAGTGCCTGGAGTTCGCTGCGGTCGGCAAACTCCAGTTCTTCGTGGTCGCTGAAGTCGAGCTCCAACTCCAGGAGCGAAGTCATCTTTAATAATTTTTCGCGAAGGAGGGAGAGTTCGTTGCTGAAATGGCCCTTCAGTTGGCTGAGCGCCATCTTGTGGGTTGCCTTGTTGGTAGAGGCGATGAGATCAGCTACGGCTTCTGCCTGAGAGAGGTCCATCTTGCCGTTGAGATAGGCACGACGGGTGTATTCGCCCGGTTCTGCCTGGCGACATCCTACCTCCGTAAAGCGATGGAGAACCTGCTGAAGAATGTATCGGCTGCCATGACAGGAAATCTCGGTGGAGTTCTCGCCTGTATAACTGTGGGGTGCACGGAACACGCTTACCAGTACATCATCAATGGTGTTGCCATCCTTATCCTTAATTTCGCCATAATGCAGCGTGTAGGGCTTGGCTTCTTCCAGGGATTTGCCGTTGGCAGACTGGAAGATTTTGTCGGTGAGGGTAATGGCGTTGGAGCCACTGAGTCGGATAATTCCGATAGCACCGCCGGCTGGGGTTGCCAGGGCGCAGATACATTCTTCTTGATTCTTCATTTATTTGTTTCTTTTAAAGCTTTTGCCCTTACAGGGCGACAGGGTTGTTTGCTGTTAACCCAGGGTGTTGCCCTGGGCTAGGAGCTTCTGCCCTTTCAGGGCGTGTTGCTGCAATGGATGACAGCTCTTTCAGGGCGTGTTGCTGCAATGGACCTAGATTCTGTCGAGCACAACCTTGATGAGATTGTCGATGGTGCTCTTGTAGCCGGTGTTGGCGCTGAGGGCACGGCGGTTGGCGATGACCATGCAGCAGGTTAATGCCTTATGACCGAGGAGAAGGGAAAGACCGGCGAGGGCTGAACTCTCCATCTCGAAGTTGTTGACGCGCAGACCGTTATACTCGAATGCTTCAATCTTCTGATTAAGTTCCGGGTCGGCAAGTGGGGCACGGAGTTCGCGGCCCTGAGGTCCGTAGAAACCGCCACAGGCTATGGTAATTCCGCGTACCATATCATCGCCGGCTATCTGGTTGAGCAGTTCCGGATTGTTGTCTACACAGTATGGGTTGCCAATCTGGTCGTTCCATTTTACCTGGCGCTTGAATTCTGCCTCTGTTTCGAGGTCGCAGATTTCGTTGCGACGGGCATAGAAGTTGATGAGTCCGTCGAAACCGATGCTCTTCTGCGAGGCTACGAAGGTTCCGGCAGGGCAGTTGAGCTGCAGGCCGCCGCAGGTTCCGATGCGCACGAGGGTGAGCGTGGTGTGCTCGGGTTTCTCGGTGCGGGTTTTGAAATCGATGTTCTTCAGCGCATCGAGCTCGTTGACTACGATATCGATATTATCGCATCCTATTCCGGTGCTCTGCACGGTGATTCGCTTGCCTTTATATGTGCCGGTGATGGCGTGGAATTCCCGACTTGAGACTTCGCATTCCTTCTCATCGAAATGGGAGGCTACGAGGGCTACGCGACCTGGGTCGCCAACGAGGATTACTTTATCAGCCACCTGTTCCGGGCGAAGATGAAGGTGGAAGCAGCTTCCGTCTTCATTGATAATCAATTCTGATTCTGCAAAATATTTGCTCATGGTTCTTTTGATTTTAAGTTATACATTATTTATATTAGGGCCTTGCGACCCTCTGTGTTTAAGATAAGCAAAGATACGAATAAAAAATGAAATGCGATATTTTTTTAATAATTTTAAACAGTAAAAAAAACACGAAGGGCAAATCCCGAAAATGGAACTTGCCCTTCTCTTTCAAATCTCTCTTCTTTTATATACTAGTTTTTGCTCCACACGCCCTGAAAGGGCAGAAGCTCCTAGCCCGTACTTAAACCACTTGCTAAACTTGGGTTATGAATTCATAGAGAGCAGGAACTCGTCGTTGTTGCGAGTATGCTGCATATTCTTGTGGATGGTGCTCATCGCCTCGATAGCGTTCATATCTGACAGATACTTGCGCAGAATCCACATGCGGTCGAGCGTTGTCTTGTCCTGCAGCAGATCGTCGCGACGGGTAGACGAAGAAATGAGGTTGACAGCAGGGAAGATGCGCTTGTTGCTGAGTGAGCGGTCGAGCTGCAATTCCATGTTACCGGTTCCCTTGAACTCCTCGAAGATGACTTCATCCATCTTACTACCTGTGTCGATGAGGGCAGTAGCGATGATGGTGAGCGAACCGCCGCCTTCGATGTTACGCGCAGCACCGAAGAAACGCTTAGGCTTCTGGAGGGCGTTTGCATCTACACCACCGGTGAGCACCTTACCAGATGCAGGAGCTGTGGTGTTGTAGGCACGGGCGAGACGGGTGATGGAATCGAGGAAGATGACAACATCGTGTCCGCATTCTACCATTCTCTTAGCCTTCTCGAGCACGATTCCGGCAATCTTGACATGGCGCTCTACTGGCTCGTCGAAGGTAGAGGCGATAACCTCTGCATTCACGGTGCGTGCCATGTCGGTAACCTCTTCAGGACGCTCGTCGATGAGCAGCATCATGAGGTAAGCCTCAGGATGGTTGGCTGCGATGGCGTTGGCAATATCCTTCATGAGGATGGTCTTACCGGTCTTAGGCTGAGCCACGATAAGCGCACGCTGACCCTTACCGATTGGCGAGAAGAGGTCTACAATGCGGGTGCTGAGATTGGTGGTGCGGCGGTCGCCACAGAGATTGAACTTCTCATCAGGGAAGAGTGGGGTGAGGTGCTCGAAAGGAACACGGTCACGAACCTCTGACGGGTCACGGCCATTGATCTTGATGATGCTGGTGAGCGGGAAGTATTTCTCGCCCTCGTGAGGCGGACGCACCTTGCATTCGATGACATCGCCAGTCTTCAGACCGAACTTCTTGACGAAGCTGGATGCTACATAAACATCATCCGGTGAAGAAAGGTAATTGTAATCGCTGCTGCGCAGGAATCCGTAGCCCTCTGAAATCACTTCGAGCACACCGTTGGATTTCACGAGATTGCTGAAATCGTAGGCTGGTGCTTCCTGCTTGTTCTTGGCTGCAGGGGCAGCAGCAGGTGTGTGCTGGTGAGAAGTCTGCGGAGTGGTAGGACGGTCGAAGATGTCGACAGTAGGAATGGCAGCCTGGTCTTCGATAGGAATGTCGACTACCGGGATGAAATCGGTTCCATCGCCCGGATCACCCTTCCAGGTTCCGTCTGCATCGAGTTCTACCTTCATACCTTCAGTATAGTGGATAGGAGCTGGCTCCTGTTTCTTATCGGTTGCAGTTTTTTCAGTAGCTTCTTCCTTTGCCTCCTCAGCTGGAGCCGGAGCGGCTGCCGGAGCTGGAGCTGCTGCGTTCTGTGCATTCATCTTAGCCTGGAGCATCGCCTGCAAATCGCCGCTGATGTTAGCGCTCTCAGCGTTTCCGGCAGAGAACTGCTCTTCAGGAACGGCTGCCTGCTCAGGAGCTGCTGCCTGCTCAGGAGCAGTCTGCTGGTTATCGGCTGTTGCCTCTTCCGGCTGTTCTGCCTCAGTAGCAGCCTGCTGGTTAGCCGTCTCCTGTGCATCTTTCGCCATCTGCGCTTCTATCTCGGCTTTTACCGCCTGATGCTTTCTGATGGCAGCTGCTCTGGCTTCTGCAATGGCTTCAAGTTCAGCCTTGCTTCTTCTGCCACGGTGTTTCGGGAAGTTGGCAAGTACCTGAGCCTCGATGTCTTCGCCTGATTGGTTTAGAGTCTGCTTCTGGGCAGCTGATTGTAAACTCTGCTCTGCCGGGCTGAACTGGATTTCTTCCTCAACCGCTGGGTCTGGGGCAGTTCCGCTCATAGCCTGAGGAGCAGTCTCGCCGCCGTTAGGACCCAATACCTGGTTCTTCTGCACGTCGAAATTCTCTCCTTCATTACCGTGTACGGAATAAACACGGTCTTCTTTCTTGGTTGCAATGCGGGTGCGCTTGCGCTTAGGGGCTGCTTCAGGAGCTGGCTGTTCTGCCTGGGCGTCGAGAATGGCGTAGACGATAGTTCCCTTATTATCGCTCTTCTTTACCTTGGCTCCAAGTTCCTTGGCAATGTCCTTCAACTGAACGACACTCTTTGCTTGTAATTCTTCTTTGCTATACATATATTATATATTGTATATTAATGATTTTCTTTCTGAAATGTCGCGTTTCTGAATGGAAACACGGTATTGATTGATAAATTCGTGTGCAAAGATAATTAAAAAATTTGTTTCTGCCAAATATTTTGCCTATCTTTGCACAAAAAAAATAAAAATGGCTAGTCAAATACCCTATTTAGACGTTCAAAACCTCACCAAACGCTTTGGTGCACAGGTTCTTTTTGATAATATTTCCTTCTCTATCGCTGAAGGACAGAAAGTGGGACTCGTGGCGAGAAACGGCACGGGAAAGTCTACTCTCATGTCGGTGCTGATGGATAAAGAGGGACACGAGAGCGGAGACATCATCTACCGACGCGACTTGAAGGTGGGCTATCTGGAGCAGTCGCCGCAGTTTGACCCTGAGGAAAGTGTGCTGCAGGCGTGCTTCAATCATGAGGATGATCCGGAGAAGGTGCTGAAGGCGAAACAGATTCTCACCCAGCTGCACATTACCAACCTGGAACAGCCGATGGGACAGCTCAGCGGCGGACAGCAGAAGCGAGTGGCGCTGGCGAATGTGCTGATTACGGAACCCGACTTCCTGATGCTGGACGAGCCGACCAACCACCTGGACCTGGAGATGATAGAGTGGCTGGAAGGTTATCTGAACCGCGGCAACAAGACCATCTTCATGGTTACGCACGACCGATTCTTCCTGGACAAGGTGTGCAATACGATTCTGGAACTCGACGACCGCACCATCTACACCTACCGCGGCAATTATGCCTATTATCTGGAGAAGAGGCAGGAGAGAATGGACAATCTGAGAGCCGAAATACAGCACTCGAAGAATCTCTACCGCAGGGAACTCGACTGGATGCGCCGCCAGCCTCAGGCGCGCGGACACAAGGCGAAATACCGCGAGGATGCTTTCTACGAGCTGGAGAAGGTGGCAAAACAGCGCATAGAAGACCGACAGGTAAGGCTGAAGGCTTCTACCATTTATATAGGTTCGAAGATTTTTGAATGCCAGTATGTGAGCAAGGCTTTCGACGACAGGGGACAGAAGAAGGTGATTCTCGACAACTTCTACTACAACTTTGCCCGCTTCGAGAAGATGGGCATTGTGGGTAATAATGGAACGGGAAAATCGACCTTCATCAAGATGCTGCTGGGCGAGGTTCAGCCCGACAGCGGCAAGTTTGACATCGGCGAGACGGTTCGCTTCGGCTATTTCTCGCAGGAGGGACTGAAATTCCGTGAAGACCAGAAGGTGATTGACGTGATTACGGAGATTGCCGATTATATAGATCTGGGCGGCGGCAAGCACATGACGGCTTCGCAGTTTCTGCAGTTCTTCCTTTTTACGCCTGAGGAGCAGCACAACTACGTTTACAAGCTGAGCGGCGGCGAGAAGCGCAAGCTTTACCTCTGTACGGTGCTGATGAGGAATCCGAACTTTCTGGTGCTGGACGAGCCGACCAACGACCTCGACATTCAGACGCTGCAGGTACTGGAAGAATATCTTCAGGATTTTGCGGGTTGCGTCATCGTGGTGAGCCACGATCGCTATTTCATGGACAAGGTAGTAGACCATTTGCTTGTTTTCAAGGGCGAAGGCGAAATTCAGGATTTTCCAGGCAACTATACGCAGTACAGGGAATGGAGCCGGATGCAGGCGAAGGATGAGGCGGAACAGGCGAAACCGGCAAAGAGCGGAAATGCAACGGCAGATAGCGACGGAGCAGGCACGGCAAAGCGCGACGCCAATTTTGAGAACAAGCGCAAGATGAGCTACAAGGAGAAGCGCGAATATGAGCAGCTGACCCAGGAAATAGATGCGCTGACCGAGGAACAGAAGAAGCTGGAAGAGGAACTCTGCAGCGGAAATCTATCGGTTGAGGAACTGACAGAGAAAAGCAAGCGCCTGCCTGAAATCAAGGATGAACTTGATGAGAAGGAAATGAGATGGCTGGAACTGGCTGAAATGCTCTAGACTTTGAAGTACGGGCTGAAGGCACAAAAGTTCTAACGCCTCTCGCCCTTTCAGGGCGTGTGGAGCTCACTTGCGAAACTTGAAAATAATAAAAATAATAAAGAAAATAGAAAGAATGGAAATTAAGAAATCAGAATTTACAATATCGGCTCCACGAGTGAGCATGTGTCCGAAAGATACGAAGGCTGAATATGCTTTCATCGGCAGAAGTAATGTGGGAAAATCGAGCCTCATCAATATGCTCTGCAACCACAAGGGTTTGGCTAAGACTTCAGCCACACCGGGTAAGACGCTGCTTATCAACCACTTCATCATCAACAACGAATGGTATCTGGTTGACCTTCCTGGCTATGGTTTCGCCAAGCGTTCGAAGACCGTACAGAAGCAGCTGGAACAAATGATAAGCAGTTATATTCTGCAGCGCCAGCAGTTGGCTAATGTCTTTGTGCTCATCGACGTGCGCCACGACCAGCAGAAGATAGACCGCGAGTTTGTAGACTGGCTGGGCGAGAGCGGCGTTCCTTTCTGCATCGTCTTTACCAAGGCCGACAAGTTGGGCCCGGTCAAGGCTCGCATGAATGCGGAGAAATGGATGCATGCGCTGGAAGACCGCTGGGAAGCACTTCCACCTTATTTCATTACCAGTAGTGAAAAGAAGATGGGACGCGACGAGGTGCTCGACTATATTGACGAAATCAACAAATCGCTCGCCGGAGAATAATCTTTCGGGAGAGAATAAACCAACAGAGAATGAAACAGATTAATTGGGGATTTATCGGCTGCGGAGAAGTAACCGAAAAGAAAAGCGGACCGGCTTTCAACGAAGTGGAGGGTTCGCAGGTGGTGGCTGTGATGAGCCGAAGCGAGAACAAGGCACGCAGCTATGCTGAGCGCCATCATGTGCGCAAATGGTACACGGATGCATCGGAATTGATAGAAGACCCCGATGTGAATGCTGTTTACATCGCCACGCCACCTTCTTCTCACGCCACCTTCGCCATCATGGCGATGCGTGCGGGCAAACCTTGCTACATAGAGAAACCGCTGGCAGCGAGCTATAACGACTGCATCCGCATCAACCGCATCAGCGAGCAGACGGGTGTTCCCTGCTTCGTAGCTTACTATCGCCGTTATCTTCCTTACTTCCAGAAGGTAAAGGAGATTATCGAGAGCGGAACCATCGGTAACGTGGTGAATGTTCAGGTGCGCTTCTCGGTTCCTCCGCGCGATCTCGACTTTCAGAGCGGCAAGGAAATGCCTTGGCGACTGCAGCCGGATATTGCGGGCGGCGGCTATTTCTACGACCTGGCTCCTCATCAGATAGATTTGCTCCAGAATCTGTTTGGTGTGATTACCCGTGCGCACGGCTATCCTGCCAACAGAGCGCATCTTTATCAGGCTGAAGATACGCTCTCGGCGTGCTTTTTCTTTGAGAGCGGAATTCCGGGCAGCGGAAGCTGGTGCTTCGTGGGACATGAGAGTGCGAAGGAAGACTGCATCGAGGTGATTGGCGAGAAAGGTTCGCTCTCATTCTCGGTGTTCACTTACCAGCCGATAGAAGTGATTACGAGCGAAGGAAAGAACTTGATTACGGTTCCGAATCCGCCTTATGTGCAGCTGCCGCTCATCAAGAGTGTGATTCAGCATCTGCAGGGAATAGGAAAATGCGACTGCACCAGCGTTTCGGCTACGGCTGTCAACTGGGTGCTGGACCGAGTATTGTGGAAGAACTGATTTTTTACAAATTCATCATCAGGATTAGAGCGTAAGTTATGAAGAGATGTTTCTGTATAGTAGGATTTATCTGTTCCCTTGCCTGCACTTCGGCAAGGGCAGGGGAGCCCGTGGATTCTACCATGCTGGGAACGCTCTTCAACAATTCGATGTTCATGTCCAATTCCCAGGACAGCCTCGTGAAAGAGCGCCATCGCAAAACCTTCTTCCATCAGGTGGGAGATGTGTTCACCCGGTTCTTCAGAGAATTCAACAGTACGGATTCGGCTTATATAGAAGACCAGCATTACAATTATACTGTGATGCTGCAGAACACCAATACCTACGAGGAATATACGCTCAGAAACAGCGAAGGACAGAGCATTTCCTTCTCGCCTGATCCTTCTTACCGCCTGGGGCCTTATCTGGGCTGGCGATGGGTGTTTCTGGGTTATACGTTCGACCTGAAGCACATTAATTTCAGGAATAACCACACTAATAAAAAGGAGTTTGACCTGAGCCTCTACAGCAGTCTGCTGGGAATAGACCTGTTCTGGCGACAGACGGGAAATGACTATCATGTTCTGCGGATGAATCTGGGTGAGCACATCGATTGTGACCCTATCCGCAAGGCTCCTTTCGACGGTTTCAAATCGAGCATCAAGGGATTCAATCTTTATTACATCTTCAACCATCGCCGCTTCTCTTATCCTGCCGCCTATTCGCAGAGTACGGTGCAGCGGAGAAGTGCCGGTTCCATGCTTCTGGGAATCGGTTACACGGAGCATGAACTGGAGGTGAACTGGGATAAACTAACCAATCTTGTAGATGAAAAACTGAATAAAAATCTGACAAACGGGGGAACTCCGGAAGCCAAGATAGACAGTTCGCTGATGTTCAGCAAGGTGAAATACAGCGATGTGAACGTAACCTGCGGCTATGCTTACAACTGGGTTTTCGCCAAGAACTGGCTCTTCAACGCTTCGCTCTCGGTAGGTGTGGCTTACAACAGCTCGAAATCGGATAATGAAAGGGAACATCTGGACATTACCAACTTCAGTTTCAAGAATGTGAACCTGGATGGAATAGGCCGTTTCGGTATTGTGTGGAACAACACGCATTGGTACGCGGGCGCCAGCACCATCATCCATTCCTACAACTATAAGAAAAAACAGTTTTCTACCAACAATTCGTTTGGCTCACTCAATATTTATGTGGGTGTGAACTTCGGCAGGAAACGTCATCATTAACATATAAAGAGAAGAGATGAAAATATTTACGAAAATGGCAGCTGTCGTGCTGGCTTGCGTGCTGGCTGTTCCGGGAGAAGCCAGGGTGAATGTGGTTTATCAGCGGCAGGACAGTCTGCGGATTGTAGGACTGCTGCAGCAGGCAAGGGCTATGAAGAAGAAACCAGCCAGTTGGATGCTTTGGTTTGGCAAGCAGATGGCGGGCGTTCCTTATGTGGGCGGCACGCTGGACCGGACGAAGGAAGAGGTGCTCATCGTGAACACCCGTGAACTGGACTGCACCACATACGTAGAGATGGTTACGGCGCTCACCCTGTGCGCCAAGAAGAACGAGACTTCTTTCTCGGCTTTCTGTGAACATCTCCGAAATGTGCGTTATGTGGGCGGAGAGATTTCCTATGTGAAGCGACAGCATTATTTCACGATTTGGATGGATGCAAACGAGCGCGAGGGAATCGTGAAGAATATTGCGCCCAATCCTCCTTTCTCGGCCGTTCAGACCGTGAACATCAACTGGATGAGTACGCATGTTTCGAGTTATAAGATGCTTAAGGCTCATCCGGAATGGAAATCGGGAATCAGAAAACTGGAACAGAGTGTGAACGGCAAGCGTTACCGTTATGTTCCGAAGGGTAAGATTGCCAACACGGCAGTTTTCCGCAACGCTATTCACGATGGTGACATTATCGCCATCATTACAAACAAGAAGGGTCTCGACACGACCCACATCGGTATTGCTTCCTGGCACAAAGACGGATTGCATCTGCTCAACGCCAGCAGCATTCACAAGAAGGTGATTGATGAACCGATGACGCTTTATACTTACATGCATAAACATCCGGTGCAGATAGGAATCAGGGTTTGCAGAGTTCAGTAAAAAAAATATTAGAAAAGAAAAGATAAATGGAAGAGAAAAAGAATTTTGAAGCGATTTTCAAGGAAGATCTTTATCAATATCTGCTGGGTATTGATAAGGTAGATGCTCATTTGCCGGAAGCTCCGGATTTGGAAGAGCTGTGGCAGAAAGTAGGCGAGAGTTATCTGCCTGATGCGATTCGCGAGTTTGCCAAATATCCTACGGTTTCATTGGGTTGGATCATGTATGTAGGAATGGCGCTTGCCAAGTATTGGGATGAGGATTGGGAACTCTACAGCAAGGTAGAGAATCATTATGAATATCTTCGTGACAGAATAGATTTCGACCACATGGATGATTACATCTGCGAAAAGGTTCTGCTGCTGAATGAGGAAGAGCATAAGGCTGTTACGAATGTAGTGGCAGAATGTGCTTCGCGCTCTTACAGCAAGCTGATTCATCTGAATCTGCAGCCTGGAAGCGAGGAAGCCTTCCGTGGTTTCGTTGCCGCCCTTCACCAGATGTTTCTCATGGGAATAGCCGTAGAGCTAAAAATGCTGGGTTACCACATGACTAAAATGTAAAAGAAAGTCCGTAAGCGTTCTGTTAAAATGCCTACGGACTTTCTTACTTATTACTAAAATAATTACTTCATTTTCTTGAGATATTCTCCAGCGCGGGAATCGCCGAGTTCCTGGGCTTTCTTCAGGTTCTTGATGGCCTCTTCCTTATTTCCTTTCTCCTTCTGGAGCAGACCTAAGAGAAGGTAGCCGTCAGCATATTCAGGAGCCAACTCTATGCAATGGGTGGCTGCGCTGATTCCTTCATCATAACGCTTTACACGCAAGTCGAGACTTGCCCATTCTGCAAAATATGTAGGCTCTTTAGGAGCCAGGTAACAGGTGCGTGCAATATCAAGCAGGGCTGGCTGCCACATGCGTAACTTGGTTTCGCATTGGTAACGGGTGTAGAAGAAGGCTGGCGAAACAGGACGGGCAATGGAATCGTACATATTATAATCCTGAATAGCGCGGCGGAATTCACCCTGCTCCTTCAGAAATTCTCCACGTGCCAGATAATAATTCGCAACCATTCCGGTCTTGCTTCCAACGCTTACCGCACTATCGAGCAAAGCCTCAATCTCCTTGGCTGGAGCCTTGAGATTCTTCTTAGCCTGGGCAGCCTCAAAATAGAGTTCGCCGCTGAGAAGTGAAGTATTGGTCAAATCCATGAAAGTATCGTAAGCTTTCTGATACTCACCCTTTACAAAATTAATCTGCGCTTCCTGATGGCGGTAAATAGGCTGAGCCTTGATTTCGTATGCCTTCTGAGCCTCAGCTATGGCCTTATCAAGCGTCCAGTCCTTATAAACAGAATCGCCCTTGTAAATAATCTTCTGATAAATCAGGTCGGCATAGTTGGAATGAGCCTCATCCTTGGCAGCCGATTTCTTAATGCCTTCTTCCATCAGTTTGGCAGCTGCATCATATTCTGCCTTATCCGTCAGATAAGCGGCTTTCTCCTTGTAACCGAAGGCTGAAGTAGGGAATTTGCTGATAAACTCATCGCTATATTTCGCATACACATCAGCTGTAGTCTGGCCTTTCTTCAGAGTCATCATCGTCATCGCTTCGTTCTCTGTATCAGGAAGAGCTGTACGGATGGTGGTTTCGCGAAGAGCTGCGTCAAGACTCGAAAGACCGGTTACCTTCAACTGCTTGGCGTAGTTGGCGTCGATGGCCGTAACCTGACCATTGCTGTGCATCAGACCGATGACCTGACCGTTCTTGTTGGCAAACGGACAACCTACTGCATTTTCGGGAGCACTATTCGAGAAGATGTAATAGTTGTACGTAGTCTTGAACTTCTCTACGCTGCTGATGTCCTCCTGCTGGTAAGCCGGCTTCTTGATAGAATAAGGAACCAGCCAGACCTTGTCGCCAGCAGCCGATTCCTTGGTTGCAATAGGGGCTGCAACTGTAGAGGCGTTGATGCGGAATTTAGCCACATCATAGAGTTCATCGGCTCCCATGATGGCCTCAACAGGAATCGATTTGCCGGAAGCGTCAACAACGCTAGCCTTTACAGCTCCGACAAATGGCTTAAAGGTGCTGATAGCCGTTCCCTTGTTGTCGATAAAAACACCTTGTGTAGAGGCGATAATGTCGCCTTTCTGATTGAAAGTAGTCAAGGTGAAAACGCTCTTAGCCAGTTTCTGGACCGAACCCGGCTGGGCATAGAGGGACGATGCTCCGAGCATCAGTCCCATCATGATCATATTTATTTTTTTCATAATCTTATTTGTGTTGCTTGTGCTTATTGAGCAACTCCTTAGCATTTGCCAGGGCAGCAGGCGTAATGTCGCTTCCGCTGAGCATCTGGGCGATTTCTTCTATACGCTGCTGCTCGTTGAGTTCCTTCATGTGAGAAAGAGTTCCCTCTTCGGTTTCTTCTTTCAGAACCTTGTAATGATGGGTTCCCATGGAAGCAATCTGCGGCAGGTGAGTGATGGAAATAACCTGGCGGTTCAGGTTGCCCATCTCTGTCATGATTTCCGCCATCTTTTCAGCAATCTTACCGCTTACTCCCGTGTCGATTTCATCGAAGATGATGGTTGGCAGTTTTACAGCGCCGCTGATCATAGCCTTCAGAGAAAGCATGACGCGGGCGATTTCTCCACCGGAAGCAACCTGACTCACCGGCTGGAGAAGCGTGCTCTTGTTGGCGCTGAACAGGAAATTTACCTTGTCAACACCATCAGAACTGAGCGGCTTGGCGGAGAATGAAATTTCGAAGCGGACGTTTGGAATTCCCAGAGGAATGAGACGTTTCTTCATTTCTTCTTCTATCTTTCTGGCCGATTTCGTTCGGATGGCAGTCAGTTCACCAGCCAGCTTTTCAGCCTTGGCAAACAGAAGGGCAACTTGCTTTTCCTGTTCTTCTATGTCTTCATCTCCATTATCTATGTGCTGCAACTGTTCGTTGATTCGCTCGCGAGTGGCGATGAGTTCTTCTACATTTTCCACATGGAATTTCTGCTGGAGCGAGTAGAGCTGGTCGAGACGGGAATTGATGGTTTCAAGCCGGTTCGGGTCGAACTCTATATTGTCAACGCTTCCGCTTATTTCCTGGGCAATATCCTTGAGTTCTATATAGCTGCTCTGCATTCGCTCAGCCACCTCTTTCACATCCGGATAAACCTCCTTGATGTTGTCAATCTGCTGGGCTGCATTCTTCAGTTTGTCGAGAATACTGCCGTCTTCGCCCGAGAGTGCATTATCTGCCTCATAGAGAGCAGTCTTGATGTCTTCAGAATGGCTCAGGGTTTCTGCTTCCTGTTCCAGTTGCTCAAGTTCGCCTTCCTGCAGGTTAGCATCATCCAGTTCCTTAAACTGGAAGCGCATGAATTCCTCGTTCTCCCTGTTCTTTGCGATTTCTGCTTTCAGGTCTTCTAGCTGCTGCTTAGCCTTTTTATAGTTCTTGTATTCGGCAAGATAAGCCTTCTTCTGCTTTTCATCGTGGGCAATAATGTCGACCACGCTGAGCTGGAAGTCTTCCTTCTGCAGTAGGAGGTTCTGGTGCTGCGAATGAATATCGACGAGCTGTTCGCCCAGTTCTCTCATCTTGCTCAGGGGGACGGGCGTGTCGTTGATGAAGGCACGGCTTTTTCCTGCAGCTGTCAGTTCGCGGCGGATGATGGTGTCTTCTGCATCATAATCAATATCGTTAGCATCGAAGAAATCCTGCATTCCGTATTTTGACAGGTCGAAGTGGGCTTCAATCACGCATCGGTCTCTTCCTGCCTTGATGGCCTTGCTGTCAGCACGGTTGCCCAGGAGCAGTCCGATGGCTCCGAGAATGATGCTCTTTCCGGCACCCGTCTCGCCCGTGATGACTGAGAATCCTGGATAAAGAGGAATATCCAACTCGTCAATCAACGTGAAATTCTTGATGTATAATTGCTTGAGCATAATTTCTTATCTTATTGTTTTAAAGGAACTTAACCTACCTAGGAAAAATCTTTGCTTTATCATCCGAGAAGTTGCCTCGAATCATTCTGCATGTAGCCTTATTCCTTGATTTTGTCCCAATATGAGTTTTGAGAAGGATTGATGGAGAAGAGCAGCTCATAAATGCTTTCTTTCTCTTTCTGAGTGCCATGTTTCTGATAGATGTTAGCAAGCTCGTCCTTCTTATAGTCGGTCCAGATTTGTGGCAGCAGACTGAGCGGTCTGTCTGTACGTGCCTTCTTCAGATCCTGGAGCAGGGTGTTGGTGATTTCAGTTCTGCCTCGTTCCACATTATTCGCCATTTCATCGAGCCCTTTTCTGTAATAGTTGTATTGCAGCATTCTGAAAGGTTCCATGGCTCCGTCGAGATAATCGGAAATGATGGCGAACCGGTTTCTGTTGTCGCTAAACGCTTTCCAGCCCGGAAAATCAAGATTCTGGGCGTTGTTGGTGAGGTTCATGCAACGTTGCAGAATGTCTTCACCACCTTTAGGCGCAAAACTGTCAAGATCTAAACCGATGATGAGGTAAGCATAGTAGGCGAGCAGAGCCGTTAGCTGGTTGTCAATCCGCTCTTCGGTAAACTCCAGCTGGTCGAACTCGGCAAACTTGAACGTGAAGTTTTCATCCACATTATTATATAAGGTGGACGTATAGGCTGAATTGTAGACGGGACGGTTGGCCTGGATGAGCGCCTTGCAGGTAAAGATATTCTGGTCTTTATCATACTTGCTTACCGTGATATTGAAGTTGCACACGATGCGTTCGTTCTTCCTGAATTGAAGATTCGTCCATTGCCTGTCGTTCACAAACTGCTCAAGAGTTTGCTGCAGATTATCGAATACCCTGTTTTCCGTGCCCTGAATCTGGGCATGGTTGATGGTAATCTTAGCCTGCAACTCCTGAGCGGCTGATGTGATGGGACTACAAGAGATGAGCCAACTCGTTGATAATGTCGCGAGCCACTTCAGTTTTCGGTTTCTTCTCATATTCTTTCTTACCCTCTTCAGAAATAATCGTTATCTGGTTGTCATCCGTACGGAATGTGGTTCCCGGATTGCGAGTAGAGTTAAGCACGATGAAATCGGCATTTTTCTTTTTGCGTTTTTTCTGTGCATTAGCCTCTTCATCGTTGGTTTCCAGGGCAAAAGCCACAATTCGCTGATGTTTTTGTTTCATCTTGCCAAGGGCTGCAGCAATATCGTGAGTAGGGACGAGGCGGAGTTCCAGATCATCTTTCTCGCGCTTGATTTTCCTGTCAGCAATCTCGCTTGGCTTGAAATCAGCAACAGCAGCACAGAGAATGGCTGCATCGGTAGAGGCAAAAGCTTTAGTGGCTGCCTGATACATTTCCTCGCAACTTTCTACATCGATGCGAAGAATGGCTTCGGAACAGCTGAGCGAAACCGGACCTGCAACCAGCGTAACCTCAGCACCACGACGGCAGCACTCTTCAGCAAGGGCAAAGCCCATTTTGCCGGAAGAATAATTGCCGATGAAACGTACCGGGTCAATCTTTTCGTAAGTTGGTCCGGCTGTAATCATGATTTTCTTTCCTTCCAAATCGCTCTTATCGCTTTCTTTTTCCTTGCAGTTTTCTGATGCAGCTTCATCGGTCTCTGCATTCTGCTGAGCCTGTTCGTCGAAGAATCTGTCGAGGCATTCTACGATAATATCAGGTTCTTCCATGCGTCCCTTTCCTTCCAGTCCGCTTGCCAGGAATCCCACTTCGGGTTCTATGATGTGATTTCCATAGCCCAGAAGTGTTTTCATGTTGGCTTGGGTAGAAGGATGCTTATACATGTCGAGGTCCATGGCTGGAGCGATGAAAACAGGCGCTTTCATCGACAGATAGGTTGTGATGAGCATGTTGTCGGCAATTCCGTGAGCCATCTTTCCCATGGTAGAGGCTGTGCAAGGAGCGATGAGCATGGCGTCGGCCCACAGACCTAAGTCTACGTGCGAATTCCAGGTTCCATCGCGCTGCGAGAAGAATTCGCTTACCACAGGCTTATGCGTAAGAGCCGAAAGGGTGATGGGAGTGATGAACTCCTTTCCTGCAGGCGTAATGACCACCTGCACTTCGGCTCCGCGCTTGATGAGACCTCGTATGATGAGGCAAGACTTGTAGGCTGCAATAGAGCCCGTAATGCCCAATACGATTTTCTTTCCTTTTAACATGAATTTTTCTAACTGTTAAGAAATAAATCCGAGTTTCGCAAGGTTTGTTCTTCAACTGCTTGCGAAAGCCCGGTAACAATTATTTACCCATTCTCTTGTTGAATTCACGAAGGCGGATGCGGGTAAGTACCTGCTTGGTATTGTTGGTGAAATCGCTTCCCAAGACCCATGTAAAATATCCCGGGTCTTTGGTCAGAATCTCAGCCACATCCCATCCTTTGTATTTGCCGAAGTTGAATACTTCGTGCTTCAAAGGATTTCCGTTCTCATCGTTTACAACGTTGCCCTGGGCGTCTTTTACCTCTTCCCAAACGATGCGTCCGGCGAAATCTACATTATCCTTCTGCTTAGAGAAATCGGCTAGTTCATCCATGTTGTTGTTGAGCACGCGCTCAGGTTCATCCTGCACGCCTGGAGCATACTTGTCAAGCTCGCCCATGAGCACGCGGTAAGTAGCCTCTGTATCCTGATCTGCACGATGAGCTTCGAAATCTTCCTCCATCTTTCTGCCGCAATAGAACTTGTAGGCAGCAGCCAGGTTACGGCGTTCCATCTTCATGAAGATGGTCTGCGCATCGATGAGACGGCACTTGTTGAAATCGAAGTCGATTCCAGCACGCAGGAATTCTTCTGCGAGCATCGGTACATCGAAGTGGTTAGAATTGTAGCCTGCGAAATCGCAACCTGTAAATTCCTTCTCTAATGTGGCAGCCAGCTGCTTGAAGGTTGGGGCATCTTTTACATCTTCGTTGCTGATGCCTGTAAGGGCAACTACTTCGGCAGGAATCTCCTTGCAAGGATTTACGTAGAGGTTCTTGCGGTCTTCAGTTCCATCAGGCATTACCTTGATGTAAGAAATCTGTATAATACGATCCTTGATCATGTCAAGACCCGTTGTCTCCAGGTCGAACACAATCAGAGGCTTTGTCAAATTGAGTTTCATTTTTGTAGAAATACTTTTCTTTTTGTTGTTTCAGAGAAAGCCCGTGCTCCTTTAGTCGTTAAGGAGCATAGGCATGATGAGCATCAGAATATCTTCGTTCTCAGGCTGTTCTGCTGGTACGATGATTCCGGCACGGCTTGGGTCTGCCAGCTGGATGATGATGTTGTCGCTTGTGAGATTGCTCAGGATTTCCATCAGACTGCTTCCCTTGAAGCCGATGCTGATAGGAGAGCCGTTGTATTCGCAAGACAACTGTTCCTTTGCAGATGTTGAGAAGTCAATATCCTCAGAAGAAACCTCGAAACGGCCTGACTCGATGTGGAAACGGATGAGCTGGCTGCTCTCGCTTGCAAATGGCAATACGCGGCGCAAAGCACTCTGCAAGCCTCTGCGGTCTACTGTAACCTCGTTAGGGTTGTTTGGAATGACAGAGTTGTAGTTAGGGTAGCGGCCATCAATCAGTCTGCATCTCATAACGCCGTCAGTAAACTGGATTTCTGCGCTTCGGTCATCAAACTTGATGATAGCGTCGTCGCCGTCCTTGCTCAGAATGTTCTTCAGCAGAGAAGCTGGCTTCTTAGGCAAGTTGAATGCTGAAGGAGATTCGCTCTTGATAGTGAAGTTCTTGCTGCGAACCAGCTTGTGACCATCGCTTGCTACGATAGCGAGAGCATCTGCTGTCAGGTCGAAGTAAATACCGTTCATGACAGGGCGCAACTCATCGTTGGCTGTAGCGAAGAGCGAGCGTGAAATGTTGTTGATCAGCATTTCTGTAGGCAAAGAAACGGTGGTGCAAGCATCGTTCATGCTCTGTGTGCGAGGATATTCCTCTGCGCTCTGACCTGTGAAGTTGTAAAGACCGTTCTGGTAAACAATCTTGATGGCAACGGCTTCTCCGGCAGCATCCACATCGAAGTGAAGAGGCTGCTCAGGCAGTTCCTTCAACGCATCGAGGATAACGCGGTTAGGCACACAAAACTCACCTTCTCCATCGTGGTCGGTAAGAGCGAGTGTACTCTTGATGACATTATCACTATCGCTAGCCGTGATGCTCATTTCACCGTTAGCAACTTGGAAAAGGAAACAATCGAGGATTGGCAACGAATTCTTGCTTCCAATCACTTTTGCGAGCATGTTGAGCTTGCTGCTCAATGCAGAACTTGATACTGTAAATCTCATGAGTATTTTATTTAAATTTTATTTTGTTTTCTGTTTCACCTTAATTTAATTAGGCAATATCACCTAATTGAGCACAAAAATACAAAAAATATCGCTGATAAGCAAAAATAATTGGAGAAAAGTTCTAGTTTTTGAACTATTTTTAGTAATTTCGCAGTCAGAAAGAAAAAAACACCCTTTAAACAAAGGAAAAACTTTAAATATTATCATATGGAATTACAAGGAAAGGTTATTGCCGTTTTGCCTGAAAGAAGCGGCGTCTCTGCAAGAGGAGAGTGGAAAGCTCAGTCGTTCGTAATTGAAACCCACGAGCAGTATCCAAAGAAATTGTGCTTTGATGTTTTCGGAGCAGACCGTCTGGCTCAGTTCAACATTCAGAGTGGTGAGGAACTCCTGGTTTCTTTCGATATTGATGCTCACGAGTATCAGGGCCGTTGGTTCAACAGCGTCCGTGCCTGGAACATCCAGCGTGTTGACCCTAACGCCGTTGCTGGTGCTATGGGCGGAATGCAGCCAGGTGCGTTTCCTCCAGTAGGTGCTCCTGTAGCTCCTGCTCAGCCAGCAGCTCCTGCTAATGGCGCAACTGCAGCATTCCCTCCAGTTCAGCCTGCAGCTCCTGCAGCAGAGGGTGGTAGCGCAGATGATCTTCCTTTCTAAAAACAGAAAAGTAAGATAAAAATAAGAGCACTTCGCCTGAGACTTTCTTCTGTCTCGGATGAAGTGCTCTTTTTTTATTCATAATCTTATATTTCTCTTTATCAACTGTTTTCTATTCTCTGCGTCTCTTCTCAAAGAATTGTTTCGAAGCGGCAAAGAAGAGGAGAACGGAAGCTGCATTTTCTATAGCAACCATCCAGAATGTTCCGTTGTAACCGAAATGTTCTGCCACAACTCCACCTAGCAGACAGCCGATTCCGAAGCCCAAATCCCAACCTGTAAGAATGCTGCTGTTTGCCGTTCCACGCTGGTTGTGACGAGCCACATTAATAAACATGTTGAGGAAGGCTGGGTAAAGATGACCGTTGCCCAGGCCGATGAGACAAGCCGAAAGATAATAGGCTACCGGGTGCTTGACGGCAACAAAGATGATGAAACCAACAAGCGAAAGCAGCATTCCTTCGGCCGCATTCTGGGTAAGTTTTCCCTGGCTCAAGGCTTTTCTTCCCTGCAATCTTGACAGGAACAGACCCATGGAAAGAAGGGCGAAAAAAGTGCCCGTTCCACCCGTAATTCCGAGTTCTTCCTTGCTGTAGATTGCGAGATAATTGCTCAGAACGCCCCAGCAGAAACCGAACATGGCGATGTTGATGGCAAGGAGCCAGGCACGTGTCAGGAAGAAGCGGTCGAGAGAAAGCTTCTCCTTGTTCTTAACGATTTCCTTTTCGGGGAGGCGGATGGTTCCTGCAATCACAACTGAGGCAATCGCCACGATGAAAGCTATCCAGAAGAGAATCATATAACTGTCTACCGCATTATGGAGATAGATTCCGATGGATGGAGCAATTGCCATGGCAAAATTGTTGCTCAGTCCGTAGAGTCCGATTCCTTCATTTCTTCTACTTGCCGGAAGAACGTCGATGGCGCAGGTGCTGTTGGCAACCGTTACGGCTCCGAACGGACCTCCGTGCAGGGTTCTGCAGATGGCAAACATCAGGATGGTGCTGGCTGCAATATATCCGGCAAAGAAGATGGCGAAGGCCGAGAGACAGACCATCAGAACCTTCTTGCGCGAAAAGCTGTCAACCACATATCCGCTGAACGGACGAATGATGAGGGCGGCAACCGTATAGCCGCTCAGCACAATTCCAATCACATCTTTCGTGGCTCCAAAATTTTCGCTCAGATAGAGAGGGAGCAAAGGTGTGAGCAGATAGAAGGCGAAATACAACAGAAAGTTGGTTGTCATCACCTTGATGTAGTTTGCATTCCAAAGTTTCTCTTTCATCATTTTTTAGAGTTTATCCTCACTTTTAGAGTTTGTCCGCCAGCCAGGCGTCGATGAGTTTTCGGGCGATGGAAAGTTTCTCTGGGAGAATAGGGAGATTCTCTTTCGTGAACCATTTACCACGAGAGAGTTCTTCTTTCTGCAGATGAATTTCTCCATCTACATATTCTGCCGAGAAGCCAATCATCAGACCGCTCGGATAAGGCCAAGGCTGGGAACCGAAATATTTCAAGTTCTTGATAGTCAGACCGGTTTCTTCCATTACTTCACGATGAACCGCCTCTTCCAAATTCTCGCCAGTCTCTACGAAACCAGCCACGAGACTGTCGAAATTTCCCTTGAAATTGCGAGCGTGTACCAGCAAGACCTGATCATCTTTCTTAATCAGAACGATGATGGCTGTGGCAAGCGAAGGCCAGACCTGTTTGCCGCATTCTGTACATTTCTTACTGATGTCGGTTGCCATTTTCATCGGAGCTCCGCAAACGCCGCAGAATTGGGTATTCATGTCCCAATAGTTGAGTTCCTGACACTTTCCTGCTTTCTGGTAAAGGGCAGGAGAGAGTTTGTAGAAACTAGGGCGCAAGCCGCACATTTCGTACTTCGGATTGCCGGTAACGGGCTCAGGAATGGTGAAGGTCTTCACCTCTGTTCCGTCTTCCATCGGGGTAATATTGAGAATGTGAGTCCAAGGCTTTGTTGGGATTGGACTCTCTTCTGAACAAGGAATCGTATAGGTTCCGTCTTCTTTCTTTTCGAGCAAGAGATCAGTCTTGCAAAATATAAACCAATACTTCATTCTTTATTTTGAACTTATTTGCTTTTTTACTTTGATCTTTATAATATGCTTTTCCAGAAGCGTTTCGAGGAGCTATTTCTTCTTACCGAACAGCAATTCGAAATCGCGCTGGGCAGCTGGCTTGGTCCATGCTTCCGGCACAAACTTCCAGTTGTTGTTTGGTTTTGCATCAACCGTTCCCATCTTTTCGATTTCTTCCATCAGATAGTAGCGCTGGTCGCGCTTGCTGCGATAGATGATTCGGCTTTCAAGACTGTCTTTCGGAATTCCGGCACCCTTGGTAAGGAGTTCGCCGCCGCCATTTCCACGATAGCTGTTAACGGCTACCTTGTACCATTTCTTCTCATCGAAAGGTTTGCCGTTGCTCATGCGCAGAATCTTCACCTTTTCGCCATCTGGCTTGGTTACGTCAACTTCGTAATCGATTCCCGCAGCACTATCAAAGTTGAACGAGAGATTCTTGAAACCGAGGCGTTGCTGGTCGCCAACGGTCTTCTCATCGAGCAGCAGGAGATGGTCGTCCGGGCTCTTCATGGTGTTCACCCAGAGGTCGTAACTCATTTCCAGATGCTTTCTGATTTCTTCGCCCGTCATGCGCATTACGTAGAGCTGGTTCTCATATTTATAGAGATTGAACATGTCGCTCACACAGATTGGGCCGGCTTTCAGAACCGCGTTGAACTGAAGGGGAGCGTTGAACGAAATGTCGGCTTTTGTCATCTGCAACTGGAGGTTGAGGATGAAATCGTTGAAAGCAGAACTGCCGAAGAACTGGTCGCGGCTGTAGATGGTAGTCTTGAAGTTGCCAATCTGCTTGCCCACATATTTCTTTACTTCCGCAATCTGAGGCTCGAAAGTCTTCATGAAATCCTCGTCGATAGGACAATCTGTCACATCCACAATCTTGCCTGTCACCTTTTTGTCAGTTACCACCAGCTGCTTCTTTCCGTTCACCTTTTTCTTGTTGAGGGTGAGGGTTATTTCTGCATCAGCCACGCTAATGGCGTTGTTGGCAGGATCCAGGCAAACCACCTGCTTTCCATCAGTATTGGTTACGGTTTCGTTGTCGCGCGTATGGTCGTGGCCGAAGAGAATGAGGTCGAAGCCTGGCACTTCTTTTGCCACCTTGATAGAGGCGTCTTCATCATATTCGGCAGTCTGGATGCCTCCGTCTTTTCCGCTGTGGAAGAGACCGATGATAACATCCGGTTTTTCATTCTCCTGGAGATACTTCACCCATTTGCGGGCGTTTGTTACCATATTTTCAAATTTCAGTCCGCTCCAGAGATTCTCCGTGAGCCAGTTTGGAATGGCAGGAGTAAGCATTCCCAAGACAGCCACCTTCACGCCCTCGCGGTTCAGGATGAGATAAGGCTTAACGTATGGCTCGCCTGTAGAAGTGCTGATAATGTTGGAACCCAAGACTGGGCAATTGAGTTCTTTTATCCATTTGTCGTAAACTGGATGACCCGTTTCAACATCATGATTGCCAAACACTTGCGCATCATACTTCATGTAGTTGACCACATCGGCAGCCACGTTTCTAGCCTCTGTGTTTACATAATTATAATAATAGCAGGTAGGCTGTCCCTGTAGAATATCGCCATTCTCCAAGAGGATGAGGTTATCCTTGTAGTCTTTTCGCAAATTATTGACGTAGGAAGAAACGCGCGCCAAGGTTCCTGCTTTTGGCTTACGGTTGATGAAATCGTAAGGGAAGAAAGAGCCGTGCACATCGCTTGTCTCTATCACTCTCAGTTTTACGGTACGTTGTTGTGCCATCGCTTGTGAATTGAAAGTTAGCGCCAGAAGAAGCGCAGCAAATAATTGTTTCATATTAATTAATGTATTACTTTTGAGTAATGAAAGCCCATCAGTTGAGCTCTGTTTCTTATTTTCTCTGCAAAAGTACAAAAAAGAACTTAAATAGGCATACTTTTTGTTGGATATTTTTTAAAAACTAAAAAATAGGAGGTTTTATAATATGGCATTTGTTGATTATTACAAGATTCTCGGCGTAGACAAGAACATTCCGCAGAAGGATGTGAGAGCTGCGTATCGTAAACGTGCAAAACAGTTTCACCCAGATTTGCACCCTAACGACCCGAAGGCGAAGGCTAAGTTCCAGGCGCTGAACGAGGCGTATGAGGTGATTTCTGACCCAGATAAGCGTGCAAAATACGACCAGTATGGCGAACAATGGAAGAATGCTGATGCATTCGGCGGTTTCGGCGGAGCTGGTGGTGCAGGCGGTTCCGGAAGCTATGGTGGAGCAGGTGGAAATCCATTCGAGGGTTTCGACTTCAGCCAGTTTGGCGGAGGCGGAGGTTTCTCCAGCTTCTTCGAAAATCTCTTCGGAGGTCGTGGCAGAAGCCAGCAGTCGGCTGGAGGATTCGGTTCCGGCAATTTCGGCGGTTTTAATGGTTCTGCCGGTTATGGTAGCGGCTTTAATGGGGCTGGCTACGGAGCTGGTGCAGATTTCGGTACTGGTGGTTGTGGCGGCGGTTGCGGCCAGAACGGGCGTGCCAATAACGGCGAAATGAACATGAATGTGAATATCGACCTTTATACGGCTCTGCTGGGCGGCGAAGGAATCATTAAATTGAGTAATGGTTCTAAAATCAAACTGAAGATTAAGCCGGAAACGCAGAATGGCACGAAGGTTCGTGTTCGCGGAAAAGGATACGATCGAGGTGACGGAACCTTTGGCGACCTGATGATTACTTACAACGTGAAGTTGCCAACTGGGTTGAATGATAAGCAGAAAGATTTGCTCCGTCAGATGAAGGATGCAAAGTAATTTCTAAAAGAAGGGAACGGGTTCTCGGACATGAGAACCTTCCCGAAACATGAAGGTAAAAAGAAACGCCCTGCAAGAAGGGAACATTCAGAAATGAAGTTCCTGATCTTGCAGGGCGTTTTTTATTCTATTCTGCGGCATTAATCTTCGACATGTTGAACGCAGAAACCTTGCCGTCTGGCGAAACGGTTGCGTTGATTTTGAAATGGTTGGTTTTCTTAGTACCGTCGGTAAGCTGAACTTCCTCACGTGCTGAGAACTGAACCTGATATTCATAATCTTCGTCACCCACCTCGCGCTTCTTGATCTTATAATCGTTGGTGAGGAACCAGTTCAGGTTGGTCACATCTTCCTTATAAAGCTTATTCATAAAGGTAACAACATCTGCCTTGGTAGCAGAATTCTTACCCAGAAGCGAAGAGAGAATGTCCTCGCATGAAGCCTGCAAACCATCAGCATCGCGGGTATTGATGCTTTGGAAGAAATGGCGGAACAGACTGCTTACCATATCTTTCTCTTCAGGCTGCAAATCTCTGCTCTTGGCTTTCTTCATCGCATTCTCAGCCTCTTCGATATGCGAACCGTCAGCATGAGCGGCGAGATAAGCCTGGTAAGCTTCTACATTATCAGCATTCTTGGCCACATTCCAGTCGATGGAATCTATCTTGTTCAAAACCTCCTGCTTGTGTGGACTGTTTGGGTATTTGTCGAGATAAGCCTGCAGGGCCTCTTTCGAACCGCTTACTACGGCGTTGGTCCAGTCCTGATCGGTCTGTTTCAGAAGTTCGAGGTGAGCCATGATAGAATCACGATGCGCCTCGTCAGCATCTTTGTAAGTATCTAGGTAACTCTGCAGAACCATCGGGTCGCTACTCTGCATCGCATACTCGTAAGCTTCCAGTTCCTTATTCTTATTGGCGCTATCATAGAAATAGTAGAAAATGCCACAAACGAGGAAGGCGAAAATCAGAGAGATGATGATGACGCCACGGTTGCTTTTTTTCTTTTCCTGGGTTCCCTCGCCGTTTCCGCCGTTCTGAGAATTAGATTGCTGTGGGCGAACCGGAGGAACGGGTGGAGTAGGAGGTGTTGCTGTTCTGACAGGTGTCTGAGGACGAGCCTGCTGTCTGAGAGCGTCCTGTCTGAGAGCGTCCTGACGGCGGATTTCTTCTTGTCTGATTGCATTCTGTCTGGCTGCGTTTTCAGCTTCTTGCTGCTGAGTCATAGAAACCTGGCTGGCAGGAGTCTGCTGGCTCATTTCTGTCGGAGGCGTCATTCTTGTGAGCGAAGGATTCAGCTCATGGCAGTTAGGACACATTTCCAGGTTGCTGAAATAAATCTCGCCACAATTTGGGCATTTGGTAATTTTGCCTGCTATTTCTACTCCGCAACTAGGGCAGGTAGGTGCTTTATCGCTAATTTGGCGTCCGCATTCCGGACATTTTATAATTGCCATAATTCTATTTTGTGTTTATTAATTTACATATATAATTCATGCTTCTCTACTTCCAAACCTTATCCACTCTTTACCTTGAAGCTAATCATAAAGTTCCAAGTTCAGGGTTCCAAGTACTATCGATGTCTGAATCTGATTTCTCTGAGCTTGTGGCGCCCCATGAAACGGCTTTTGTCAACATAGCCGTTTATTCCGTTGAGTTTGCCCTTACCCGTATATTGCCACATTTCGAAATCTCTACCATCGCGCAATACAGGGATGCGCTTCGTATACTGGGCAATCATCAGCTTGTAGCTGTCTAGCTTGCCCAGAAGATAGTTGTCATAGAAATTGGCTCCCGTATAGATGAGGGGTTTCTGCTTAAATGCTTTCTCTACGAGATGCAGAAACTTAAAGAGCGAATCGCAGAATTCTTCTGTATTCATGCCGCTTTTCGTCTCCACATCAATCATAGGCAAGAGGTCCTGATCTCCCGGACGGCATTGGGCCTTGAAATTTTCCAGCTGCGTCTGCTGTGGGATGCGGGGTCTGTAGAAATGATAAGAACCTACTTTCATTCCGTAGCGATGAGCCAGGTCGATATTCTTCTTGTATTTGCTGTCGATGTTGGTTCCGCCCTCAGTAGCTTTCAGATAAACGTAAGCCATCTTAGAGTTGTCGCCCACGGTTTCCCAGAACACGTTGCCCTGATAATGACTCAAGTCGATGCCGTGAACGTGCCGACAAGTGTCTTCGCATTGCACCTGGGCATGGGCTCCCAAGGCAATAATGGATGCTATAATAGAGATAAATAACTTTTTCATAGATGCAAAGATACGAAAATCAGATGAAAATCGTACTACTAAGAGATTAATTTTATAGATATTTTACTCTTCGTCCTGATGAATCCCAGATTAACCCCTTCAGTCCTTACTGAAATTTACTCTTCAATCTCAGATAATGAACGGAAGAAATTGTTCATGAAATTGCTCATGGTTTCTATCGGAGCGTATTGCAGATAGCGCATGCTGCGGCGCAGATTCTTGCGCATGGTTCCCCCCGTGGTGCGTACAAAGCCGCTGCTGGTCTGCTCAAACTGAATGGCCTGCTGGTCCATGATATTATAGTAGAGCGAACGGAGCGTCAGCTTGTAGGCGCCTCTTTCTATGTGATGAACGAACGGGATTTCGTCCTGTTCAAAATCGAAGAAGGTGATGAGCACGCTTCCTTCCAGCTGGGCGATGCGCTGGATGCGGAGCTTGGCAAGCCACTTCTCCAGTTTCACGAAATCTACCTTGTCGCCTCGGGTTCTCAGGTAGTCTCCCAACTGGATGATTCCTCTGAGATTGATTCCGTTAGCCAACATTCCATTTACGTTTGCCACGATGATGCGCAGCAGATAAATGGTCTCGATAGAGGTATCGATGGCGTGGCGTTCATCTTCCTGAATCTTGCTGAGCCGTCGGTTCAGAAAACCGTTGTTCATCTTCACCTCTCCGGCAGGAACATCATTCACGTTCTTGAGCATCTGAGCTATCTTTTTCTTCTTAAAGGTAGTCATCGGTTCCATTTCTTCCTTGATGCCGAAGTTGTCGGCACGGAGCTTAGTAAAAAGGTTGCGCTGAAGAAAATTCATATGCCTTGTTCTTATTAATAGTCAATAATAAAGTTTTGTTCTTCCTGTCAAGAAATCTCTAACGCAGAAGGAGACCCTCCTCTGATTTTTAGAAGTCTTCCTAACTGTATCTCTTAGGATAGCGCAAGAGGATGGCCAGCAGGGCTGCCACACCTATCGCCAGCGGATAGTAGAGATAAGGAAGAATGTCCATCGGACTGAGATTGGCCAGACCGGCTGCCAGGAGCATCTGCACGCCATAAGGAATCAGTCCCTGAACCATGCATGAGAAGGTGTCGAGAATGCTGGCTGCCTTGCGGTTGTCTACGCCAAACCGGTCGCCTATCTTTTTCGAAATATTTCCTACTGTCAGAATCGCTACTGTATTATTTGCCGTACAGATGTTTACCATCGAAACGAGGGCGGCGATAGAAAGTTCGGCTCCACGCTTGCTGTTTACGTGGGCTGTAATCTTGTTGATGATGAAATCGATTCCGCCGTTTTCGCGGATGATTTCGAGCATACCACCTGCCATCATGGCGATGATAATGAGTTCGCCCATGCCGATAATGCCGTTGCCCATGGCTGAGAACCAGCCAAAGAGGTCGTAGCTTCCGGAGGCACCCAGAAGATGACTGCCTATGCCGATGGCGCCACAGAGTAGGGTGCCCAGAGTGAGAACAGCCATTACATTCATGCCGGCAATAGCGGTAACGAGGACGATGAGGTAAGGCAATACTTTCATGTATTCTACCTCGTTGATGTGGGTTGGGGCCTGAAGACCGACTCCCATGACAGAATAGGCGATGAGCACGAGTACGGCGGCCGGCACCACAATCATGGAGTTGACCTTGAACTTATCGCTCATCTTGCAGTTCTGCGTCTGCGTAGCAACAACCGTCGTATCGGAGATGAACGAGAGGTTGTCGCCGAAATAAGCGCCACCTACGATGATGGCGGTCATCATGCCTACGTTAGCATCCATCGAGTGGGCCAGTCCGGCGGCTATCGGAACCAGAGCCACTACGGTTCCCACACTTGTTCCGATAGATACGGAGATAAAGCAGGCAGCCAGGAAGAGTCCTGGCAGAATCATGCTGGCTGGCAGGATGCTGAGCGCCAGGTTGACGGTTGCATCAACGGCTCCCATCGCCTTGGCTGATGCGGCAAACGAGCCAGCCAGCACGTAAATCCAGAGCATGAGCATCAGGTTGTTGGCGCCGGCACCCTTGCTGTATGTGTCCACTCGTTTCCTGACAGGCATTCCGCCGGAAATAGCCACGGCATAAATGCTCGAAATCATGAACGCTACTGTGAGCGAGAGGCTGGTGTCCTGATGGCTGCTGTCTACCGAATATACGGTAAAAGCCACGATGAGGACAATCAGTAAAAATAATGGCGACAACGCCAGCAAACCTTTTTTATTACTCATACTTCTTTTTTCTTTTTAATTAAAGAGTTACTCCATTCTTGAAGATGGAGATTTCACGATAGCCATTATACTCGTTGCGAGCCTCCTCGCCACTTGCTACGGCTATAATCTTATCAATAAACTTGCTTACCAAGTCTTTCATTTCTACACCTTCTACCAGAGCGCCGGCGTTGAAGTCAATCCAGTTTGGCTTGTTCTTTGCCAGATTGCTGTTGGTAGAAATCTTCATCGTTGGCACGAAGGTTCCGAATGGGGTTCCGCGACCTGTGGTGAAGAGGACGAGCTGGCAACCTGCTGAAGCCAGAGCTGTGGCTGCTACAAGGTCGTTACCCGGAGCTGAAAGCAGGTTCAAACCGGTTGTCTCCAGACGGTCGCCATACTGGAGCACGCCGCTTACCGGAGCACGGCCGCACTTCTGGGTGCAACCCAAAGCCTTATCTTCGAGGGTTGAGATACCACCTGCCTTGTTACCTGGAGAAGGGTTCTCGCCAACTGGTTCACCATGGCTCAGAAAGTACTCCTTGAAGTCGTTAATCAGGTGAACGGTCTTGTCGAAGAGTTCCTTATTTTCGCAACGGTTCATCAGAATGGTTTCTGCGCCAAACATTTCCGGTACCTCTGTCAGGATGCTTGTACCGCCCTGAGCTACGAGCCAGTCGCTAAATTCACCTACCAATGGGTTGGCTGTAATTCCGCTGAAGCCGTCAGAACCGCCACACTTCAAACCTACGCGCAGTTTGCTTACCGGAACTTCCTCGCGCTTGTCTTCCTTAGCCTGGGAATAGAGGTTGCGCAGAATCTTCATTCCTTCCTCTAGCTCATCGCCTTCAACCTTCTGTGTTACAAGAAGTTTGATGCGGTCGTGATCATAGTCGCCGAGCATCTTCATGAAATCATCTGGCTGGTTGTTCTCGCAGCCGAGCGAGAGAACGAGCACGGCACCTGCGTTTGGATGCAGACAGATATCGCGAAGCACCTTGCGGGTATTCTCATGGTCACCCGAGAGTTGTGAGCAACCGAAGTTGTGATGCCATGCGTGGATGGCGTCGATGCCTTCGCAGCCTGTTTCTTTCTTGAGGAGTTCTACCAGTTTCTCAGCCACGCCGTTAACGCAGCCCACGGTAGGAACTACCCATACTTCGTTTCTTACGCCTACTTCGCCATTCTTGCGAACGTAGCCCATGAAGGTGCGGTTTTCCTTAGCGATGTTCAGCTGCTCGTTAACCGGGTTGTAGGTATATTCGAGCGTACCGGCAAGATTGGTCTTGAGGTTGTTCTCGTTTACCCATTCGCCCGCCTTGAGACCGGTCTTTGCATGACCGATAGGGTAGCCATACTTCAGGATGTCTGTACCCTCGGCTGCATCGTTGATGAGCACCTTGTGTCCTGCAGGAGTATCCTGCAATAATGTGATGGTCTTGCCATCTACTTCAATTGTTTCACCCTTCTTCATAGGGCGCAAGCAAACCACTACCGAGTCGGCAGGGTTAATCTTGATAAAACTTGATTGTTCCATACGTAGTCTGTTTTTTATTTATTGTTTATAATTTATAATGTTCCTGTATTGTCGCTAGTTGGCTCCATACGCCCTGAAAGGGCAAAAGCTCCTAGCCCAGGGCATCGCCCTGGGTAATTACGGACGCAACCCTGTCGCCCTGTAAGGGCAAAAGCTTTAATTCTGCCAATTCGCCTTAGAGCTGGGTTCTGCGATAGAAATCTACGTTTTCCTTCATCAGCAGCTCGATAGGCATATAGTTTACCGGCGTAACTTTCTTCTTCAGCACGATGGCCTGGAAGAGCGTGTCTACGCAGGAGTAACCCTGCATGTAGGCGTGCTGGGCGATGAGGAAGGAAATGCTTCCTTCGCGCAGACAGCGGGCGTTTTTCTCCACCATATCATAGCCCATGATCTGAACGTCGCGGCGGTTGGCCTTCAGCAGGAAGTCGCCAACGATGTGCGCCTTCGAAGTCATGGTGATGCAATGGTGGATGTTCGGATGCCCGGCAAAGAACTTCTCCAGCATTTTGACGAATTCAGCACGTGTGCCGCTCAACGGCAGGTCGAGCAAGGTAATCTTCACGTTAGGGAAGTGGTCGTGCATGTAATGGCGGAATCCTACCTCTCGGTTGTCCTGCTGCTTGCTGACCACTCTTCCGTCTTTGGTCTGCCTCATGAGCAGGATTTCATCTTCCTTTGCTGCAAGCATCATCAGCATCTTGGCTGCGAAGAAACCGGAACAGAACGAATCCTGGCCGAAGAAAGAGAGCGGACGGAGATCGGGCATGTAGGAGTCGAGCAGGATGAACGGGATGCTTTTGTGATGCAACGCCTCGGTAAACTCGCGGGTTACGTCGAGCGATGAAGGCACCACGATGACTCCTTCCGGACTGGCCTCAAGAATCTTGTTGCCTTCTTCGCGGAACGATTCCTCGCTGGAACGCTCATAGAAACGAATCTCTACATCGATATGGAAGTCACGTCGGGTATCTTCACATTTTTTTGCGCCTTCCTCTATTTCCTCCCAGTAAGCCTCCGATTCATGTTTCGGAATCAGCAGGTAGAAGGTATAGGATTTGTTGTAAGCCAGAGCGCTGGCGTACACATTAGGCTGATAATTCATTTCCTTGAGGGCTTTCTCGACCTTGTCGCGTGCAGGTTTCGACACGTTTGGGCGGTCGTGCAGAACTCGATCTACGGTTCCAACGGATACGCCAGCTCTCTCGGCAATATCCTTGATTCTGATTTTTTCGGCCATTGTTCTTTAGCATTACGGGTCTGGTTGCCTCGCGTGTACTTATTATATAAGGAGCCTCTCCTGGGGGCTACGATAGATAAAACGTCGCAGGTACTTCCTAGCTGTGCACAGACCACAATTAGTATTAAGCAATTCTGTTGTGTGCGACCACAAGTACGAATTTTGCCGCAAATATACAACAATTTTTTGAATTGTGCGAAGACACAGCAACTTTTTTGCACGAAAAACAAAAAAAAATGCGATTTTATTTCGTTATTCGAGAAATTATGGTTATTTTTGCCCTCGAAATTGAACGACAACTGATAATTGAACTTCATTTCTCTACCGAAAAGTGGAATTTAATTTGTTACTCATAACAAACAAAATAAAAACAAAAAAATTAAAACTATCAAACATGGCAAAAATTGTAACATTAGGTGAGATCATGCTTCGTTTATCACCAGAAGGCAATGATCGTTTCATTCAGAGTGAATCACTTCGCATCATCCCTGGTGGTGGTGAGGCTAACGTAGCTGTAAGCTTGGCTAACTATGGTCATGATGCTTACTTCGTATCTAAGCTCCCTAAGCACGAGATCGGTCAGATTGCTGTCAACGGTCTCCGTCGTTACGGCGTTAACACAGAGTTCATCGCTCGTGGTGGCGACCGCGTAGGTCTCTACTATGCCGAGACTGGTGCTTCTATGCGCCCATCCAAGGTAATCTACGACCGTGCACACAGCGCAATTGCTGAGGCTGACCCATCTGATTTCGATTTCGACAAGATTATGGAGGGTGCCCAATGGTTCCATTGGAGCGGTATTACTCCAGCTATTAGCGACAAGGCTGCTGAACTTACCAAGTTGGCTTGTGAGGCTGCTAAGCGTCACGGCGTAACAGTTTCTGTTGACCTCAACTTCCGCAAGAAGCTCTGGACTTCTGAGAAGGCTATTTCTGTTATGCGTCCTCTGATGAAGTATGTTGATGTTTGCATCGGTAATGAGGAAGATGCTCAGCTCTGCCTGGGCTTCAAGCCAGATGCTGACGTAGAGGGCGGTAAGACTGATGCTGAGGGTTACTACGGAATCTTCAAGGGCATGATGAAGGAGTTCGGATTCAAGTATGTTGTTTCTACTCTCCGCGAATCTCTCTCTGCTACTCACAACGGCTGGAAGGCTCTTATCTATGATGGTAAGGAGTTCTATCAGAGCAAGCACTACGACATCAACCCTATCATCGACCGCGTTGGTGGTGGCGACTCTTTCTCTGGTGGTCTGATCCACGGTCTTCTTACTAAGGAGACTCAGGGCGAGGCTCTTGAGTTTGCGGTAGCTGCTTCTGCTTTGAAGCATACTATCCCTGGCGACTTCAACCTGGTATCTGCTGACGAGGTAGAGAGCCTGGCTGGCGGTAACGCTAATGGTCGAGTTCAGAGATAATAGATTTAGTTTAGAGTTAAAAGTTAATAGTTTATAGCCGTCATGCTTATGGAGTAGCCCCTATAAACTATTAATTACTGAGCCCACTTTAAAAAGGGGCATATTTTGAATCCAGTCTGACCAGTGTGGTCATTCTGAGTGAAACATAGCAATCGGCTCCGCTGGTGAATATCTT
>ENA-OPFG01000135-OPFG01000135.1-human-gut-metagenome-genome-assembly--contig:-NODE-135-length-49555-cov-6.417354_pt1 | contig 49555 bp, 42 predicted proteins | sample MGYA00241304_ERZ501542 | MGnify/ENA primary metagenome ERZ501542 (study PRJEB25962, sample SAMEA2042427) | human gut metagenome | biome: human gut; feature: human-associated habitat; material: faeces...
ATAACGAATCTCACATCATCGAAGAAAGACATCACCGCCTCAGAACTTCCCTTGCAGCCTGTTTCTTCCTCTCTAAAAAAGACTACTTTCATAGAATTATATTTCTTCAGGCATTCAAGACAGATGAACACTCCATTTTTATCATCGGCTCCCAAATTCTCAAACCTCCTGTTCTTTGGCGAATAACCGAATATGACTTCCCTTGTCTCCACCGCCTTGAAATCCTTTGAATGCTTGCAGTGTGAAACCTGGTCGATATGGCTCACTAAGCAAGAATAAACTTCCGCTTTACCCTTGACTACATACAGGTTCCCGAACTTATCCTTTGACACGGATATATTTCCGGGAAGCTGTCTTATATAGGAACAGAGGAACTTTACCATCTTCTGTTCCTTCCCACTCGGGCTGTAGATACTATACAGCCGCTTCAATAATTGTATATTCATGATTTATCTCTTTTTTAAGTTTATAGCCGTATGGAAGGTTGGTACTTGGATTTATCCTGTCGAACACCTCATTGTCAAACTCCCATGCTTCCTCATTTCTCAATAACCGGCATAATGTATCCGTACCGATGCTTTTATTCTCATAGATACCTTCCGGTTCATTCCAGATATTGATCCGGGTAATGTCGGTGTAATCCTCATACCATTCATCATCATATTCGGAGTAATGCCAGTTCTTCCGCTTGAACTCATTCTCCGCTTTCTCCATACATTCCTTGCAGCAATAATATTCCTCCGTCACTTCCGAACACATGGCATCATCCAAAAGAATGTTTGTTCCACATTCATCACAGCAGACACAGTCGTCCTCGTGGTGATATTCTCCTTTCGATTCTATCCATATAAAATCATCCAGATTGTTCACGTCCACCCAAATCTCCCTTCCGTTCCGGTAACAGGATCTGGTTACTGAACAATGATACTGGTGGTAATCGTCCCATTCCCCGTCATCTTCATCATCGTCCCCGTAAAGATTAAGGTCTGTTGTATCAAGGTTGTATGAGGTTTCGGAATTCTCGTAGTTATAGGCTTTATTCCGACTGTAACTGTACCATTTGAAAGAATCCTGATAAGAAAGCGTGTCTTCCAGTTCCAGATCACAGCCAATCTCAAACTTCTTGTCGGATAATGAGTTCCCATGAATATCTACAAATGCGTTAGCTTCATGACAGGATGCACCCACGATTTTATAACCGTCTATATGATCACCTTGAATGAGTTTGTCAATCAGTAACCGTTTCAATACATCATCACCTCCTGAAGAGTATTGCCTTTCAAGCAACCTCCATTTCTTGCCATCCTGATCCGTAACGTCAGTAAATAGAACGGATCTTGCTACAACCAATCCTGTTTTGTCTGTTATGTAAGCCGCCTTGGCTTTTACCGAATCACGATAGAATGAGGTCCGGTCTTCGTCCACCATACATGAACCGAAATTACCCTTGCAACAGTCACTGTCATAGATGCTCCTGAAATCATCGTTGACATGCAATTCTATATCAGGAGTATAACCATAAGTATAAGTACACCATTGCTGAGTGAAAACATCTCCTGCAATCCAGTTTACTACACTTGGAGAGAGCAGCTTTCCTATTTCTGTTTCAAGGATAAGCTCTCTCATGAATTTTCCGGCCCTCATCTTGAAGACCCGGTTACGTTCAACATTGATATAGCGGACTGAACCTTTATCCAAGTCCTCACATACACCTTGGCTTTCGTCAGTCTGATATTGGGAGGAGTAATATGTCTTTCCTATCAGTTCCACCCTATAAGGTAGCTTTTTATCACCTTTTCCTGATTCAATGACAGCATCCATTACTTTTTTCTGTAGGTCAGCCATATCATATATATGTAACAAGGCATAATCGTCATGTTCCCTGCAATACCGGAGCAATGCAGGATTTTTCAGGTGGGCCAGCAGTATCCTGTTCTTTCTTACCACTGTGCCATTCTCTCTTTTTTCAAGTCCGAAACAGGCCTTGAACCTTTCGTAACCATAAAAATCATAGTATAACATAATCTTCTGAATTTTAAATTGTCAGTAAATAAAAAAAGGAGAGATACTTCCTTTTTATCGGAAATATCCCTCCCCGGAATATTATCTTGGTATGTCTCAACCGTGTCAGATGAATGGTATCGTATCCTCTTCCAGAACTCCCGATTCCACTATCTTCTTACATATCTCATGGGAAGCCTTGTTCCTCAGGTCATATCCGTAACCTTCACTTCCCATTGTTTTAATCACTTCAACCATACTTCTGAATAAGGTCTGTTGCAGGGTCCTGTGGAATGTAGTCACCGCTGAAGCGAACCTTTTCTCATTCCACCCATAATCGTTCAGGGCATGTTCAAGTTCTTTTGCAGCCTTGAATTCCCTGCTGTTTTCCAGTTCATGTCTTTCCATAATATTCATTATTGTTTATATATTATTCCTATTGCAATGATTTAGAATAAGCACCTTTCTTACATTCATCTATACGTGACTGACATTCCTCCGTTACTTCCTTTAGAATCTCAGCACATCTTTTATCAGAACAGCCTTGCAGCAATCTGTCTATGTATGTCATAATATCATTCACTTCCATATCATGTATCCGTTAAAGGGTTCAACAAAAAAGGGAGAAAGAACCGGTTTGCTATATTTTAGTTCTTTCTCCCTTGTGAGTTAATTTCTTTTCAGGTCTAACTCAAAAACCATCCGTAATTCTCAGTATCTTCACCGTTTAAAGCTTTTTGGATACCTACAGCAAAATCAGTACAGTTCTGATTCCTCTCCAGAAACTTATCAATATAGGATTGTTTGGCGGCATCATTGAGTAGCTGCATCAAATCCCAACAAGTAATATTCTCTCTTCCACGTAACCCGAAATTTGGATTCTCTATATAGCCTTTCGTAGCTGCGTTTACATTGGAATCGCCTAAAATCACCTTGGGCAGTTCTCTAAGTTGTGAAGCAGGTAAAGCTTGATATAATCTGAGCCTGCCAATTATCTGACAAAACTGTTCTTGTGAAATCTTCGTTCTTCCCAAGTTTTCAAGTAGCCTGAGATTTTGTTCAGGATTAAAGTCTTGAAATAATCGTAGTGCTGAACTGTATATATCAGCATCGCTCATTACTTCTAGTCTTCCGGTCAAGCCATCATTAGTCAGCATTAGATTTGAGCAAATTTTCACTCTCCATCCGATAAAGATTTTAAATTTCTCGGGTGATTTTCGGTTGTATAAATTTTCCTCATTCAAACTACGTACCCCACCTATGCAAAGATATACCTCCTCACCATTCATTATTCTGCTCATTGTTCTGATATGAAAACAGAAAGCCATACGTTGATAATAAATCGTTTCATCTTCCGGTTTAAGTTCTTCCTTCTTTTTGGTTAATGCTCCTGGAACCCTGCCTAGGATTCTATGTGATACTCTGATTTCCGTGTTTCCAAAGCTCTCACCCGTAAAATAACTCCTTGCAGCCTCCTCGATCCGGTGTATGAATGTCTGGTGGCTGATTGTAAGCTGGTTATCTCCAAAACTAGGTACAATGCAATTACTCTCCAGTTCTTCAAGTGTAATGCCCGAAGTGTTACTTTCAATAAAATTCGGATGCTCCTTCTGTTCTTCTTCCGATACGATTACAGCATCTTCGATATTAACTGCATTCATCATTCTTGTCATCATTCCGATTGTTCTTGGAATGACAGTAAGTTCATTAGTCATTGTTTCCATACTATTCTTATTTTTTAGTTGTTAATAATCCGGTAAACGAAAAAAAGCCAAGAGGTTTATTTCTTTGCTTTTATAAATAAACTTCTTAGCTTCTTAATTCCCTTGAGTATTGATGTAGTAACTTCAAGGATTGTTATTATTACGTCCTGACCTTTATCATAATCCACTGTTCAAGACGTTATGTTAGTTTTCAGTCACCACAGTATCTGTAGCGACTTTACCCGTGGCGGATTTTTTCTTTCCCAATCTTCCACCATACTTCTCGGCAAGCTCGATCAATACGGAGCCTGCCACGATGATCTCCGCTACATTTGCGGCGATCTTCAATGCTTTTACTAAATTTCCCATTTCTCTAATTTTTAATTGTTTGTTATTACGTTTCTATTCTCTTATATACTTTTCTCATATATAAGGCTTTGAAGGATTCAAGAAAGGGGAAGAAAAAAAATAGACCAATCTTTCGACTGGTTGTGACAGTTGAACCGTTATAAATAGCTCCTCGCATTTACTTGGCCTGTCATGCGGCATACATTCTTTCGTGGGGAACTTTATGTCTTGTCCACATACTGAAATTGCTACGCATCATCGAATCGCCATCTTATCCATCGTCTGAAAATAAGTGTGACCCGGTAATTGTTTTTATCATTAATGCTTGAAGCTCGCACCTTATCTTAATGGTGCTGAATTATACTCCAAGCTATTTTATCATATATAAGAGTTTGAGGGCTTTGGAAAAGGGGAATTATAAATGGGAACAAAATTAAATAATCTCTGCTACCGATTATCAGCAACAGAGATTGTTTATTGAATATGGCTAATGTCTGTGGATTATAAGATATGACCGTGATAATCAAAAAAGAACTCTTTCTCTTCAGTATTAATATTTAGTTCTGCACTTCTCTTTAATCTGTCTTTAACATAATCTTTCTTTTCCTCGTCCAAGTCAGGTGTCTGATAATCTTTTTCATATGTAGTGTTTGCTAATTTTTTATGTCTTTTGAAAGAAGTGTCAAAACCTAATGCTTTTACTATATCATACACTTTGATCGCCATCGTATTAGGCAATTCAATACACTCCCCATTTGCATTCATTATTTTATAAGAATTACCTTTAGGTGCAATTTGGGTTAATATACCTTTAGAAACTAATGATTCTACAACACTCCGGATAGCTAAACTTACCTGATGTTTCTTCTCAATTTTTAGCTGTTTGATTTCCTTTTTGAGTTCATTCTTATCTCCTCCAAATTGAAAGCGTCTAATCTGGATGTATTCAAAGAACTCCTTTTGTAATAAATCAATAACTGTTTTTGAAGCTATTTTCTCCTTAGTTACTTGACACAGTAGATCTATTTGTTTGATCGGTTGAGTGCCAATCGACATAATACTTATTTTATCACTTAAAACTGCAATTTTCTCATCTATGACAAACATTTGCATTTTGAATTTCAAAGTCTTCTCTGCAATGGAAAAAGCTAAGGCGATTTGCTCTGTTTCTGAAAGTTCCTTAAAACTTTTTTGAATCTGTTCTTCTACTCTATTGAGACTTTCTTGAAAACGTTTTTCTTCTTCACCTTCCCAAGCTCGCTGACGCATAACAATAGCATTCCGATATTGTAATAGCAATATTCTTTTGCTCAAATTAAGTTTGAACTCCATATAGCTATAATTGCTATCTTGAAACAAGCTGTAAATAGATTTATAATGCTCATTTAAATCTGTAATACATTTATCTTCTATCATTACACATATTTTCTTTATATCAGCCTGTTCCTTATCTTTTAAATGTTGCTCTAACAGTTGAAATAGCTTTTCTTTATAATTTTCCATGACTTTACTATTTGGGGTGAAGATAAAAAATACTTTGATAATAGGATTTTAAAACTGTGTTTTTTATTACTTTTGCTTTTAATTATTAACAGTTGCGTAAGTAAGATAAAATCGGATAGTTAAAAGCTTGGTTGACATTCTGTTGACACAAATAAAAAAGATCCCTAACAAACTGTTGAATAACAATCTATTAGGAATCTTCTTTGTGGACCAGCCTGGGCTTGAACCAGGGACCTCCAGATTATGAGTCGCAAATATTTGGTTTTCAGTGATTTGTATTTTATGTCTTTTCATATCCATACCTCTTGATTTCCAAGTCCAAAGATAATATTTTCTTTTCAAATAATATCTCTTGTTTTCTTCTATTTTCTTGAGATGCGTGCAAATTGTGTGCAAAATATCTATTATTCTAGTTCTGCTTTTTCTTTTTTGAACTTTTGTATTAAAGCACTTTTGTTTATTCTTTTATTGCTGTTTTTGTTTGCATTTACTTTTATATATAAATCTGCAAGTAGATTGACTATAGAATTATCATCAGATGGTGTGGTCGATGAATAGTAATAAGCTAATAATTTGAAAAAGCAAGAGTCGGCTATATATGTTTTATTTATATTTTTTATGAAATCTCCCATGATAGCTTTATAGCCATCTCCTTTTATATCACAATAAAGATATACAGAAAGAAATTTTTCAAATTCAGAAATAACAGCTTTATTACCACTGACTTTATCAGCTTCTATTTTTTCTTTTATTACTTCAGCTAGTTTATAGGTTCCAAGATTGTCACTAATTAAATTTTGATGAATTACAGGTAAAAATCTGAGCACAAATTTAAATTCTTCTACTCTTTCTTTTGGAAATTCTTCAAAATGATTTATTATTTCCTCACAAATCATTTTATAAAGGACAACATAAGAAATGGAGTTCTTTAAGATTCTTGTATAGCTATCAGCTTTTAAATTTTCTTCATGTATTTCTTCGGAGTTTTTTAAAACATTCATTGCTAAAAGCATTAATTGTCCAAATGCAATAAACTTATTAGTATGTTTCTTCTTAATTATACCTTCTTTTTTATCTGAACTATGTTCTAACTTTGTATCAGATTCTTTCTCGCTTTCTTCCTCTGTTTTTTTATCTGGTAGTAATTCGAATAATTCTTCTGATTTAATCTGTTCAACTATGCTTTTATCTATATGAAAGAAGTCATCAATAGATTTAACTTTCGAGAAAACTATGTCATTTATAGTAATATAATCGAATTCTAACCTATCCACAACGTTTTTTAAAATCTCGGCTTCTCCTCTATGCAGTCCTGTATAATAGTTTATTTCATTACAATATTTTAGATAATTATTTTCATCTAGTACTTCTTTTTTAAATTCTGGATCAGTTTCCATCTTTTTTACAAGAAAATATTCAAAGAAGCAATTGAATCTAAATCTTATGACAGAGTCTTCTTCTACAAAAACACCTAAATTAAGAATGCCATTTATTATTTTTCTAGCACTATAAGATTTGGGGAATTTTCTAAGAGCTAGATGTCTTTCCGTAATCTTTATAATATCAGAACAAGGCAAAGAATAATTGGGCTGATCAGAAATGAGCATTTTATGAGCGATTTCTGCTAATAACCATATTTTGTTCTCATAATCAAAAGTGTCCCTTAGAATACCTTTAATATTTTTTTTATCTAAAATCTCTTCAATAAATTTTTCTATTAGCGTGGCATTATTTTGGGGTCTATATGTTTGTTGTCGCTCTATTATCCATAAAAACATAGAAACAGCAAATGGGGTTCTTGGTAAGTTTAGGGACATAAATGCATTAATTAGAGTATTCATTTTTTTAGGTGTCTCATATTGTGGACTATTGGGAAACCACTTTTGTATTAAGGTTTTGATTTGTTTTGCCTTAAACTGTTTTAATTCTAAACGCTCAAATTGCAATAAACTTTGCTGTTCCGGGGTAATAGAGAAATTATTTTCATATAATTGTAAACTTGTCGCGATAAAACGTGTTTTAGGGAACTTCTTTAAAAAGTTACTTAAGTTTTGAATTTGATTAATATTCTCTATTTCGAAGTTAATATTATCAATTAGTAATACAATATTATCATTGAGCAATAAATCATTTGTCTCATTCGTGTTTTTCTTCCAGTATTTTCGAATATTGATTGTTATATCATTTTCAATCGAGTTGAAGTCTAATAATACAGGTATTAGATTAGCCCCAGTTACTACATTCAGAATGTCATATAGAATTTTGTCTAATAAGACTGTTTTACCAGCTTCTTTAGTACCAAAAATTACAAAATTGTTTTTGGATGAAATTATCTCAGCTAAATTTTTAATTGGAGTTTCTTTAGCATCTTCTTTTTCATCACTTTCTATATCATCTTTTCTCTTTACAATATTAGGCATCACAAAAATTTCAGAAAGTGACTTAGGTGCTTGGGAAGCAGTGTTATAACTTAATAAATGTTCGTTAAGGAGAGATAATTCTTCTTTTATATCTAATATAACGCACTGCATTTGCATTTTTTTCTGTGCTTCTTCACCTACTGGTATATTAATTTCCCATACTCCATTTTTCCCTATTTCTTTATTGATTCGAAAATTGGACGAATATTCTTGAATATAAAATGTAGAAGTTGCTTTAGCTTCTTCTAAGTTGTAATCAATTAAAGAAAATCCATTTTTATAATCATTTAAAGCTGTGAGCTTATTTTTAGAAAGTACACCTGGAGCTACAAATGTGAATAGCTTTCCGTCTGGCTTTATACAATATTCCGCTTGGTTGCTATGAGTATGACCACAAAAATATATGTCGAAGTGTATGTTTAGTAATTTATCAATTATTGTATTTTCAAATTCAGCTAACCAACCGTAATGGTGGTGTGATATTGCAATTTTAACATCGCAGTCCTTTAAAAAATTATAAGAGTTAGTTATTTGTCTTTCTCCGATTAGAATTCTTCCTTTATCTTTTTCTGAATCATAACACCTCCAAGCTGAATTTAAGCATGCAACGCCTATCTTTAAGCCATCTATATATAGTTTATAGCAGGATTCATAGTTAGATTGATAGTAATCATTCTCGGAAAATACTTTATTATAAAATTTTTTTTCGAACAGTTTGTACGGCAATACTCTTTTTATTCCTTCTTCAGACTTTGATTCATAAAAAGAAATAACTTCTTCTTCTGTTGTTAAAGTCTGTGATAGCCCCATTTCAACATACTTGCTATCTGCATTTCTATCTATATCATGATTTCCTATCGTAAATAGAAAGTTATTTTTAGGAAGATTGAGTGTTTTAAGTATTTTATCTATAAATATAAGTTCAAATCCTTTAAATGCCGTGCCTATACTATCGTAAGAGCTACCTCCGGTATTTATCATATCTCCAGAATATAGGATTAGATCAATCTTTTTTTCGTTATTTATGGACTTTAAGGTTTCGGACAGCATACTTGCGATTGTAGCTGAATCATTAGCAGATTTTTTATCTAAATGGTAATCTGATATATGTATTATTCTCATGATTTTATTCTTTTCTTTCATGCAAATATACATTATTTTATTTTTTAGGTGGAATTTTCCGCCTCTTTTATTGTCTCTAAATGACTATTTTATAATTAAATTCTAGCTTAAAAACAATATTCTATAAAGGGTTGTTCAGAGTTTTCCTAAAAAAGGAAAATCTTATTAAGCAGAGTGTTTTTGTCTAATGATTCTGCATAGTAGTAATGTTAACGCATATTGTAAAGTTTGTAATAAAGGGAATTGTAGGATTTTGAACACTTGAAAAATGAATGGGGTACAGCAAACGGCTCTTTTACTTATACTAGAACTACGAGTAAAACTATCACAGTTCATCAAATTATTCATTCTACGTTATTGTAAATAAGTTCAAGTGCTAACCTCTCCATACGCCAAGATAGTTCCAATTTTCAGGGAATCCCATATCTTTTAATGATAACAATTTACCGCCTTCTGCTATTAGTCCTTTCAGATTCTTATGAAAGTCATTATTAGGACTGATTATATCCAAAATGTATTTGATACAACATAGATATGCAAATAACTTGTTTCTTTTAGTCCTTGCAATAGTATCTCTATCCAAGAACAGACGGTCTGCATTGGTTGGAAGCAAGATATTTACAATAAAACGCCTGTTCCAAACTCTACTATGATGTGCGCAACAATTTCGTAAATTAGATAGTGCATGCATCCAGTTTTCCAATATATCAACCTTGTTTAAACCTAATAGTTTGGCTACAGTCTTTTTGTTATCATCTTTATTTAATAATTCATACAAACGGCTTAGAGTACCAAAAGAGATAACTTCCAAAGTCATCCATGCAGGTGGAGTATTAGGATTGGAATACTTACTTTTATAGTGTTTGATGAAATCCTCGTTGCTTCTGTCTATTTCGTGTGTTATGTCGTCTAAAAGAGTGTCGTAAGCAAAAATCTCCTCACCATTAACTATACGTTTATTGTCCTTAAACAAAGATTCATCTTCGTACCAATGGCTATTCTTGGTGTCTTCACTATATGTTTGAACGATTTTAGTCCGAAGAGCGACCTCTATTTTTTCGATTGCATTAAATATCAGAGAACGCAAACGCCTGTCGAAACAATATAAATCAATGATGTCTTTAAAATGAATGTCTGTTCGTAAAAAGCTGTGGTCAGCTTCTGAATCCGTATTATTTTGAAAAGGATAAGTATATGCACGTAAACGATAGTAGCTGATGTTAGACAAATAGTCACCAGCTAAATTTTCATCATCTATGATTAAACCTCTTTTTTCAAGTTTTGCAACTTGTGTCTTAATTGATAAAGGCCTCTTTGTATAGGGTACTTTCTCTTCAAAATCCTCAATCATGCATATTTCTCAATGTATAGAAACTCGAAGACCTCCCCGGGTGCGCTGTTCAAATGGGAAGCGTGGGAGGTCATATTGAGTGCAAAAATAAGACTAATTTTTGGATTAACAAGCAGATAATCGGAAATAAATAGTCTGTTATATAACATTTTAACAATAAAAGTGAGCAAAAGTTTAATCAGTTAGTTAAAAACGGGATTGTATCTACATTATTATATACTTCAATTTGTATGCAGTTTTATTCTATTTTCTATGTTTATTTTGTGCTCGGAATCTTCAAACATAATTTGAAAATCAATGCGAACTCTTTAAAATAGAAGAATCGGATTCAATGGCTTTGAATGTTTAACTTTTATTATCTATTTATCGATAGCTGTATTTTTCCGACTTTTAGTGATACTTCTCAATAATGTTCTTGAAATGAGCGAAGCGTATAATTCTTATTTACAGACTAATATATATACTATGTTTTGCTATTATCGTTTTAAACCGTTTGAAACTAACGTCTAAACTACTCAAAACCAATATTTAAAAGGCTTCAAAACGTTTATATTTCCATTCAAATGAGGATATATAGACTATCGTAAGCAATTCCGCTTGCGGGTAATCACTAAAACCATGTATAATTTTTCAAAAGACGGTATCGTAGTCTCTACGGTACTTGATGCACGTACTGCCAACAAAGAAGGCAAATATCCTATTAAAATCAAGGTTTATTATCAAAGAAAGCCCAAGTATTATTCTATTGGTATCTGCATGACGAAAGAAGAATGGAACAAACTCCCGGATAGCAAATCTTCTGAAAGCAAAAAAATCAGACAAGCCATTGAAAGTAGTTTTTCTTTAGTCCGTATGAATGTTGAAGCTTTGGCAGAGAAAGGAACATTCTCTTTCAATACGCTCAATTTACGTTTGGGAAAAGCTACCGGTGATACTCTGAACAGTGCCATACGAGCTAAGATTGAGGAACTGAAAAACGAAGAAAGAATCGGGACAATGCAGTTCTATCAAACTACATTGGTAATGGTTGAGGAAGTCGGCGGCAAAGATATTCCATTTAGTACTGTTACGGTTGAATGGTTACAAAAATGCGAAAGACTTTGGTCGAAAACGAGAAGTATTTCTACAATCGGTATGCACATGAGAAATATCCGTACTTTGATGAATGAAGCCAAGAGAGCCGGCGTTATCAAAGAATCGCAATACCCATTCGGAAAAGGTCTGTTCGAGATAAAGACCGGTATTGGAAGAAAGAAAGGATTGACAAAGAAACAGTTGAAGGCCATTTTCGATTATAAGAGTGAAAATGAAACCACTAACAGATATAAAGACCTCTGGATATTCATTTACTTGTGCAACGGTATCAATCCGACAGACATGCTGAAATTGAAGTTCTCGGATATTGTGGACGGTGAAATATGTTTTGTGAGACAGAAAACAGAGCGCACGACAAAGAATAGGAAAGAGATACGTGCGGTTGTTTCTTCCCAATTACAGACAATAATTGACAAGTGGGGAAACAAGCCGTTACCCGATAATTACATATTTCCTTATATGAAAGGGCATGAAACGGCTATAGAGCGTAAAGCGATTGTACGCGATGTTGTCAAGCGAATCAACAAACGTATGAAGTTGATAGGTGAAGAATTGGGTATCGGCAATATCACCACATACACCGCAAGACATTCATACGCTACCGTATTGAAACGAAGCGGAGCCAATATCTCTTATATAAGTGAATCCTTAGGACATACCGACTTGAGGACTACGGAAGCATATCTGGCGAGTTTCGAGAAAGAGGAGCGTGCTAAGAACACTAACCTTTTGACCTCGTTTTTGTAGCCTATATAGCCTATATGGGGCTCTTCTTACTTTCCTGCCCGGTAATTCTATTCATAAAGGAAACCGGGCTTTCTTTATGCAAAATTACCGGTGCGAGAGCTTAATTCAGGTTAAGAATATAGTTAAAATACCTTTTTCTTTTATATTCCGACAAAAAAGAGGATATATGTAATGTCCGATGATTCATTTATTCGGAGTATTACTAAATTCAAAAATAAATAAAGTTATGGCACGAAAGAAAAAAGTAGAAGAAGAACAACCGGTGACTGCCGAAGTTGTAGAGACTAAAAAGAAATCTTCAAAGAAAGCACCAAAGACTAAAATGTCTGCTCAAAAAGAAAGCATACAGGAAACCGGTGTTCAAGAGCCGATTGTCAAAGAAGAAAATACGAAAGATTCTTTTAAAGAAAAAGATTATACAATCGATGAGCTTATAGATATGTTAGGACCGGATATTGATTGTGAGGATGATACAGAGTTTTCATTAACGGAAAATACTTCTTCACAAGAACAGGAATACACAATAGAGGATATGCTTTCCGCATTGGACGAGTCAATCGATGATGACGATGAAGAATGTGTTTCAGATGAAATACTTGATAAATTCGACAAGACACTCGAAGAAAAAGGTTTGGGCGATGATTATTTTCGGAAGAAAGAAGAACGGCTTAAAGAAATGGATCTGGAGCATGAACTTCACGAATTCGCCATTGATGAAATGCTGAATGAATAAGAATATCTAATTTTGTAACCTGCAACAGTCTCTTTATGAGATGTAACTTTGTGATGTGCCTTATTTTTTCTAATTTTGCATCGTCATGGCAACATGGCGGACATATTAGAAATTTAAGGTACACGAAAGTGTTTAACTGATTCTCTACGACGAAGTCTGGTAAACTATCTGTAGAACGGGAATAAGTTGGCATCTCTCGCGTCATATCCATATATGGCGTGGGGACTGTTGCTTGTTTTAGTTCAAGGTCTTACCAGAGCCCGTCGTATAAAATAAGTTAATGGCCTCACGCTTTCTGCATTTATGAACTCTTCTGATTTGAGGCTAAGGGAGAAACGACATTCTGGTAATTATGAAGAAATTTTTATTAATGTTAGGTGCGGTAGCTTTATTTACTGCATGTAGTGATGACGGTGGTTCCGGTAATGGCAATATCAATTATGAAGAAGGTTATAAATACCTTACGAATTTGAATGTGAGTGACGCCAAGATGATTTATCAGAAATCATCTGCAACAAGAGCAATAGGGGACGACTCTTATTACAAACTTGATTTATCAGGCAATGAAGTAAAGTTGTCAATCAAGGGAGAGGACGGGCAAGACCATAATATTGGTATTAGTAAGGTAGTCAAATTGAGTGATAAGATTATTCTGGTGAATCCTGTTGAACAAGATATTGTTGATTTGTTTTATAAACCCGGCCCTGATGATGATTATATATCTGTTAGCAATCAAAGTATTAGGTATCTCTCAATAGTAGATGTTCAAACAGAAAAGTTATACAGATGGCCGAAAGATGTACATATTGATTTGTATTACGGTTCATTGAAAACAATATTGGATAATCAAGGAAATATTTATATTGCTTCTTCTAATTCAAATTATCCAGAATATAGACAAATATACAAATTGAATGTTTCAGATTTCACAATGCAGAAAATGTTACCTGATGAAGTTATATGTAATAATTTCACTGTAACCGATAATGGTTTTGTTGTGTATTGGAGTAGTCAAGAACAACAACAGAATTGTCGTGTGAAATGTCCGGGTGGCAGAATTTATCCGATTTCAGATACTTATACATTCATCTTTAACGGTAATTTATATTCCATTCGCAATAATGCGATTATTCAACATAAGACTATTGGAAATAATGACTTAGAAGAAAAAACAATATGCACCATATCTGATGAACAATTCACTGGGTATGGGGAATTTGCTGCTCCTAATCATGTGCGCAAAACACTGTTGCTGAATGAATATTATGAGTTTGACGGAGAAAAATGTACAAAACTTGATAAGCAGATTAATATTGGAGATATTCGCACAAATAAAGCATGGTACAACCGTAGCAATACAACTTTCTCAAAAATAGCAATGAAAGATTATCAAGAATCTCAGTTTCAAATCTTGGACTATGAAATACAAAGTCTTTCGGCGAGTTCGGAAAGTCCAAATATCGCATTTACAGGTTTTAGATATTCGGACGGTGTAAATGTCGTAGGAACTATCACAGAAACAGATGAAGTTATTATCGATAATGTTGCAGAAAACGGAAACAAAATCATCAATCTTATTTCGTTGAACTAATATCAACTCAAAATAATATCCTCTTGTTGCTTATGCAATGAGAGGATTTTTTATACCCAAAATTTTAAAATTATGAATAACAGAATTACCCCTTATAACATTACGGAGCTGAAAGAAAATGAAATATTCGTGTTCGGTTCAAACTCAAACGGTGTACATAATGGAAATGCCGCAGCAACAGTGATGAAATTCGGAGCTATTATGGGGCAGGCTGTGGGAATACAGGGGCAGACCTATGCGCTACCTTCCAAACACATTGAGAATCTTAAAAAACATATTGATGATTTTCTGCTATATGCGGAACAACATCCGGAATATATTTTTTTAGTTACAGAGATAGGATGCGGAATATCCAAACATTCGCCATTTGAGATTGCACCGTTATTCAAAGAAGCGGTTCATATAAAGAACATCAATTTGCCTTTGTCCTTTTGGGATGTTCTGAATGGTGGCATACAAGCCAGAATCAAACAGGTTGCCGAAAAAGAATCTCCTTCCGTTTCTGATTTTTGTCAAAGAACGGGATTGTCTTTTACTATACTGATGAACATTTTATTCAGAAAAGAACTTCCTACCGTCTGGATTGTGCAAAAGATACTGATTGCCTTTCCGTCTATAAATGCAAGGTGGCTACTTTTAGGAGAAGGCGATATGAAACTCACGAAACGCAATAGTTTTTTCACAAGAATAAACGATTTTCTGCATATCCTTTTCGCTTCCAAATAGACGTAAGATTATTATTTTCCCATACCAAAAATAAGGCTGTTTTCGTCTCCTGTATTGTGCTTTTCTCCTGCCTCTAATACTCGGTATAAAGAAGCACGAGCATATCTCGAATATGAAAGAATAAATAAAAGTAGAAAAATATTACATAGTGAATAAAGTGAACTATATTTTATAAAAAGTATAAAGTTTTATATCGTTATATGGTCTATAAAATAAGAATATGCTCTATTATAAAAATATAGTTCACTTTACTCACTTTATTCACTTTTATCTTTTCTTATAAAAGGATTTCTGTAGGGCAATTCTTTATATCAAAGTTTTCTATGGCATTCCATAAATCTTCTTGATATTCATATAATGGCTCTATTAAGACTTCTGGAAAAATAGCCTTGTCTGATATTTGGGCGAGACGAAAACCGGAAGTTTCAAATTTGCGTCCAACCTCACTTTTCATTCTATAAGATTCAACGACCTCAAAAGAGTACTCTCCTAAAAACTTCAATCTGCAATATTTTTGAGGATACCAGCCGATACAGACGATTTCACCTTCAAGCAATGATGAAAACTTGAAATAGTCCATTCCATTGAATCCTTTCTCTATGTCAAAGTCCGTATTGGTCTGTTTGTATTCGTGGCAGAATGTTTCCCAATCCTTATATCCTAAAGCACGAGCCATGAAAGATAATTTTCCAACATCCGGCTTTCTTTCCTTGTCTGCATCTTTATCTCCCCAATAACGACGTAATGTATCAACGCTGATAGTTTCAGATTGCTGGATAACGCTTCCGTCTTCATATTTTGGGAGAGGAAAATTTGTATTGCTCTGTTTCTTTATATAATCGCATAGGTCAGAGTATGCATTATCTGAACTCAAATCTATATTAGAAACTCTTACTAACTCGTTTTTTAAAGTTTCAAACCTCTCTTTGTCTATCGGTATTCTTTTCTTTGCCATATTACTACATGATGTTTATGACAAAAATACAAAACGTAAGCAACTAATCAAATATATTTCATGCCTGAACGTGCCAAAATCAATAATTTCTTTTCGGTAATATATGTAACAAACTAATAATTAGTCTGATACAAACGTGCCTGAATGTGCCTGAACGTGCCTTTTTATGCCGCTTTTGGACCTTTGTATTTTTGCACCAGAAACAAAAAACAAAAGGTATGGAACATCAAAAAACAAGTTATGACACGTTGCCGGAACGGATAGATTATCTGATTCAGGAAATATCAGAGATAAAAAACATTCTGATAAACAGAATAGAAAAAAGGGAAGAAATACCAAAGTGGCTGAATAAGGAGCAAGCCTTAAAATATATTCAAAAACAAGGATATAAATTAAGTTCATCGAAACTCTATAAATTATCAGCAACAGATAATATACCTTGTCACAGGTCAGGACGTAATCTGTATTTCTTTGCTGAAGAATTGGATAAATGGTTAAACAACCAAATTGAGGAGGAAGGCAAAACGAGCCAAAATCTTTCAACTCAATCAATACAATTAATTATAAAATCGGCTCAACAAAGATAGGAGATAAATAATATGAATAGTAATAGCAACAATAATAATATTCCAATGATAAATCATCCGTATAAAACAGCAAAAGGCTTGAAACGATATGTAAGAGATATTTTGCAGCAAGTACAACAAGAGGAAACATTGAAGAAAATAATAGATATATCTTCAAAAATAGACTATCCGGTTATTTATCATCTTGATGATGATAAAAAACTTGAAAAACTTGCAGAACTACGTAGGAAAGAAAACAATGGGGGATTGTCAGAAAATGAAACAAGAGAATTAAAGGGGTTAGAGCCGGATGATGAAGTCAAATATATTATATTGATAGAAGAATTAATGAAGAACGCGGATGAGTTTAAATTGGGGCTCGGCATTGAGCCGGACAGTATTCAGCCATATATTTATACGGGCTGTTACTGGAAAAACATAACCCGTCCACTTTTGAAGGAATTTCTTGCCGTAGCGGCAAATAAGGCAGACTTCAATTATTATGATATTAGACTGAGTAGGAATCTTGAGAGATTGTATAATCAGTTTGTCGCTCTTTGCACTCTTGTACCGGACTTGAATGAGAAAAAAGATGAGGTGAAAATTAATCTAAAGAATGGGACATTTGTCATTTCAAAGGACAAACAAGAGTTGAGAGACTTTGACAAGCGGGACTTTTTTAAATATCAATTGCCTTTTGAATACAATTCTAAAGCGACTTGTGATGATTTTAAGGCTTTCTTGAATGAGGTTTTACCTGAAAAAGAATCACAAATGATTCTTGCAGAATATTTGGGATATATTTTTACTCAAAACTTGAAATTAGAAAAGTGTTTGATTTTGAAAGGTGAAGGAAGCAACGGTAAATCCGTCATATTTGAAATAGTGCAAGCACTGCTTGGAGAACACAACACTTGTTCCTATACGATAAGTAATTTATGTAATGAAAATGGATATTTTAGGGCACAATTAGGTAATTATCTGCTTAACTATTCGTCAGAACTCGGAGGAAAGAATATCAATCCTGACTTGTTCAAGAAGCTAATCAGCAATGAGCCTATTGATGCGCGTTCTCCTTATGGACATCCGTTTATTATTCGGAATTATGGAAAGTTTATGTTTAACACTAACAAATTTCCTAATAATATTGAATTTACCCATGCCTACTTGCGAAGATTTATAATCTTGAACTTTGAAGTGATTATTCCGGATGAAAAACAAGATAAACATCTCGCCAAGAAAATAATATCCAAAGAATTAAGCGGTATTTTCAATTGGGTGCTGGAGGGATTGGGAAGGTTGTTGAAGCAACAACAATTTACAGAATCGCCAAAGGCAAAAGAACTTCTTGAGGAAATGAGATTTGAATCTGATAGTGTGGCACAATTCATAGAGGCAAAAAAATACGTGCCTTCTGTATCAGATAATGATAGAGTTTTATTAAAAGATTTTAGAGAAGAATATAATGCGTATTGTTGTATAAAGAAGTTGATACCTGTGAGACGAAAAGAATTTTCAACTCGCATAAAGAGTTTGAAATTTGAGATTGAGAAAGGTGGTGGTGGGAATAATTATATTTTTGTGAAAAGTAATAATATTGCTAAACAATTTGTAGAAAATTCATTGTCTGATGGCCTGTAAAAAAGTAAGAAATATGGAAAATATCATAAAAGTATCAATGTTTGAAAGTGCGCAAAATCGTTATGCAAGCGGAGTAGTGAACTTATGGGACTGGTTGTTCTTAGAGGACTATCGTACTGTTTTAATCAAAGAACTTCGAAATGAATCTGATTTGATGAAACGGCGAGAATTGAAAGAACTTCTTCCTGCAATAACTGTCAGTTGTGTTTGTTCTGAACGACGAACTGAAAAAATTTACGAGTATACGAACTTGATTTGTATTGATATTGACGGAAAAGATAACCCGTCAATATCAAACATAGAAGACCTTAAGATTAAGTTGGGTGAACTACCTTATATTATGTATTGTGGATTGTCTGCAAGCGGAAATGGCTTGTTCTGTATCATTCCTTATGCGGACCCTACTAATCATAAGAATGTCTTTGAAGCCATAAAAAACGATTTTGAAGAAATGGGTATCATTATAGATAAAAGTTGTGGCGATATATGCCGTTTACGCTTCCTTTCGCATGATACGCAACCGTATGTCAATAAACATGCGGAAGTTTATACGTCTAAGCCAAAAACAAAATCAAATGCAGTGGAATATATTTATAAGCCAAAACAGAAATATAAAACGAAACCACCTAAACCCCGAACGCTTCTTATCCCCAATGCGATAGAAACCTTTCTTCGTCCAAATAATTTTGTTTTGGAAAGTGCCACTCCTTTAACAAAGAAACAAAAGGTTGAGCGGCTATTGAATGAAATAACCAGAAATCAAGTGGATATTACTTATTATTATGATGATTGGATTGCCATTGGCAATATCATTAAGAATATGTTTGGTGAGGAAGGTAGGGCTTTATTTCATAAGGTCAGTAGTTTTTATCCCAATTATGATTATGATGAAACTGATAGGGAATATTCCGCTATGATAATTGGACGGTATCGATATAATAGTGACCGCTTATTTGAAATAGCCGCAGAATACAAGCTCATTTCCCCAATCAAAAAATAATTTTGAGAAGAAAAGGGATGACTACCGGTGTGTAGCTTATCTCTTTTCTTATATCCGTTTGTGCAAATTATATGCGAAAACCTCATCATGGGCATAAATCGGAGAGCACTCTTGCCAATAGAAGAAACTAAAAGAAAAAGAATATCATTTACCGGTGTGTCACGTTTATCATTGATTATCACCACTTTCCAAAGGTTGTGTGCAAATTGTGTGCAAGGAGTTTTAGTGTGCAAGAAAAAAGCCGCTACAAGGTTGCTTGTAACGGCTTGATTTTCTTTGTTTTATGCTTCGTGGACCAGCCTGGGCTTGAACCAGGGACCTCCAGATTATGAGGCTCTAAATTTCATCCTATTAAATTGCAATATGTCAACGTATTAATAATCTCATTGGAAGTTTATCAGTCAACAATTAGTCAACAGCTAAACCTACGGTACAAAGTTAAATATTAGTTTCCTATATTCCAAAGAATTGAGTTGTTAGTATGTAACATTCGTAGTGTTTATATAAAAAGAAAGCAGCATAAAAGTTTCCTCAAATGCTGCTTATTAATCTGCTCTAATTGGTATGGATTATTATTTCCGTTTATAAATTACTATATCACTATGTCCATTGTCATTGAGGTATAGCTCCTCTTTTGTTATCTTAACGACTGTGTAAATGGTATTCTCTTCTCCCCAATTAGTTGTTGTATAGTAAGTAACAAACATATATCTGTTAGGGAAGTATTCAAATGTACCATTTTCAGTTTCATTACTATAATCATAACTATATGTATAATCTTCATTGAATTTAAAAAGTCGTCCAGCAACTTCCCCTGTTCCCTCCCAAGTACCTATTAACAACTCTAAAGTGTTATCAACAGGAAGCGAAAGTTCATTATCATCATCATCATCGCTACAAGCTGTAAAGTTTACAGTTAACATGACCATTAACAAGGTCATTCCAATTAATCTAAATGTTCTCATTTTGAATTAAAATATTTATTGTAAGTAAAAATATATTCTGTAATTTGCTTAAACACATCACCTGCCATCAATCCACCACTTGCAGGTAGTCCATCTTTATGAATAGAAACAATAATAGAATATTGGGGAGCATTGGCAGGGAAGTAACCACAGAACTCTACAATATAGCTTCCATCTTCAAGCTGTACTGTTCCTGTTTCACCTGCAATTTGTATCTTATCAGACTTGGCTGGTTGTCCTAAGCCATCAGTTACCACATATTCCAATGCCTGTTTCAGACTGTCAATGTTGGCTTGACTTGCTATCTGTGGATTGATTACTGTTGTACTGTCTTTGTAAAGTTGAGGTTGTACCATCTTTCCACTATTAGCAATAGCATTATAAAAGGTTAGCATTTGTATAGGGGTAATAGTTTGATTATATCCAATGCAGAACCATGCAAAGGCTGTATCGCTCCAACCGCTATTTTTAGGAGTAACAAAGTATGCAGGTTTCAGATTAGCTATGCCTGCGATGCTGTCTGGTTTACCATAACTCATATTATTCAACAGACTGAAGTATGCTTGTGCATCATCTCCAAATGCTTTCTCCATTGTTTTATAAACAGCAATGTTTGAACTTGAAGCTAAACCTTGCTTGATAGAGATTTCACTATATCCACCCCTATGCCAATTATGGTCTTTGATGGTATCTCCCTTACAAATATAAATGCCGTCACCTACATCTACCGTATCAGCTAATTTGACTTTGCCTGTTTCCAATGCTGCCAATATGGATATGGGCTGCATCAGTGCTGATTCGTATGCTTGGGAGAAGTTCTCGCAAGATTGGTAGTCCGCACTGTCTTTCCTTTCAAGTCCAACCATAGCCTTTATATGCCCTGTCTGGACTTCCATAACGATGGCTTGCCCAGATAAGGCATTGAGTTCAGATAGCTTGTTCTCCAAGATAGAGGTAGCTTTAACTTGTAAAGTGCTATCTATGGTGGACATTAGTTCTATAGTTTTCTGTTTGGACTGGCAAGAAGCTAACCCAATAAATGCTATTATTGTTAGGATGGTATGTCGCATGATAAAAGATTAATCAATGGGTAATTTATGCTTTAAAGATTTACACAAATCTCTATATTTCTTTTCAAACTCTCGTTCTTCGATGGTGTTGCCATTCTCATCATAGAAAGTTCTATTAAAGTTAGCTCCTGTTGTTGTAGTTTCAATGGCAATTGCTCCGTTAGAATATAATGCTATAGCTTTTACTGGTGCTCCATTTTCAACAACCATATAGCAACTCTCATCAGAACTATAGACTGTCCCATTAAAAGGTTCATCTTGATAATAAATATATTATTTAGAGTTAACTTCTTTTACATTTACGTCTGGAGTATAAACTTTACTATTGCAAGAAGTTTACCCTGTACATAATGCAACCAATAATGAGGTCGCTAATAATTTAAATGCTTTCATATAAGAGTAACTTTTAATCACCGTTAAAAATCTTTTTAGCTTCTTCATATCCTCTATCATACCCTTCTTCATATCCTTTGTCATAGGAGTTCTCTTGAGGTGCATATTTTCCTGTCTTTGTTCTTCTCTGATAGGAATCATCATTTAGAGATTCATTCTTGCGTGGAGCAAAAATATTATCCCTATGCCAAGAATTTCCATCCTTGTCTTTATATCTGCTCTCTGTTTTAATATAAGTACCCTCTCCATATTTCCCTCGCTCTGATTCATCTGTAATGAAGTATGTATTCCTTTCTTTATTATCTTTATTTTTATAATCTCCTCCACAGGAACTAATCCCCATGTTTAATGCAACTACTAATGAGGTTGCTAATAATCTATATATTTTCATTTTAGATTTCGATTACAAATTCATGATTATCATTTACCCACTTCCCATATTTCCTAATTAAGTTTAGCACTTCTTCTCTATGGGGTAGTTCTTCTTTAAAGTAGCATGAGTATTTTACTGCACTATCGTCATATAGCATTCCAAAGGTTTTATCGACAAGTTTAGTCATAAAACTTCTATTGTTCTTCTTGTAAACTTCTCGTTCCATTATTTTACGCCTATAATAATATTCATTATAAGATGCTATTACGGGTTTTGCATAAAAAGAGTCAAGAGAAGGCAATGTATTCTTCTTATATTCTTCCCAATCCATTAAAAATTTGCGACGATAGAAGTATAAATCATCATCTGTGTATCTTTTGTTACCATACAAAATAGTTGCTTTCATATCTCACGCATTATGCCAACCTGTTCCCTATGGATAAGCTGTTAATAAATCAAGCATTGAGGAACATATAATCCAGTTTGATTACCAATGCTATAACGGATGCAAATATAATAATATTATTATAAATAAAAGAAATATAAAAGGAATAAAACTATATAAAGGTTTTATATTTAGTCATTTAGATAAGTAATAAAATATTTCACCTTATAAATATAACAGCTCAAATTATTATCATTTGTTTTGATTTATGGACTTTATGTCAGTATATTGTTGGATATTCAAAAGGTGCTACCTGTGGCTTAACTAATAAGAGTTGAGATAGTTCTAAACTCTGTAAATTAATGGAATTGAACTACTTCTATAAGGTTGAAATGCCAAACTGCCAAGATTGGACTTTAGATGTGTCTAAGCTCAATATTTCATTGAATTGGGACAGAACCATTCAGACCACTATAAAGATGTATCTTAATAATCCTGTCCCAATTCATTAGAAGCTCAAACAGTCATAAGTCTGTAAGATTTCTTCCTGTCTTAATCCCAAGTATCTTTTAGTAATGGCAACAGAACTATGGTTGAACAGTTCCATCAGCTTTACTAATGCCAACTCTGCATTATCGCTGTTCATATTATAGACCTGCCTGCCAAAAGTCTTTCTAAGTGAATGGCAGCTAAAGTTCTTAATCTTTAACCTGTACTTCTTCTTCACCTCTTTAAGAATAATGTTAATTCGTTGGACTGTGAAGATAGTGCCTTTCTGACTTACTAAGATTGGCGCATTGATTCCAATAGGATTTATATGCCCGTAGCACTCTTTAATATGCTGCTGTAATTGTGGGTTCAATCTGATAGTTCTTACCTTGCCTGTCTTCTTCTCAATTACTGTAAACTCGTCAGTACCTAATATCTGCTTCCACCTTAGAGATAGAATATCAGATATTCTTAATCCTGTGAAGCATCCTAAAGCTATAAGGAGTGAGATTTTATAATTCTCGTCTTTGGCTAACTTCCTTATGAGGTTCATTGCATCAGACCATATAAGATAGTCTGCCGTTGTGCTTGAATATTTAAGTGACATAATGTTCTGTTTTATAATGAAACGAATAGAAGTGAATATTAATTCTGAGTTGGATTTACTAACTCATTGATTACTAATGGAACATTCACTAATAATGAAAGTGAATATGATAAGAACACCCAACTTAAAAATTGAGTGCCCTTTACCTTATTATAATTCTCCCTCGTCAGCAAAGCTGTAATATCCTGCATCTGTTAATATGAGATGGTCTAAAACTGTAATTCTCATTAGTCTTGCAGCTTCTTTGACCTGCTTAGTAATCTCCATATCCTGCCTACTTGGTTTCAGATTACCACTTGGATGATTATGCGCAAGGATAAGAGCTACTGAATTGGTAAGCAATGCAGCTTGTAGAATTACTCTTACATCAACGGTTGTGTCTGTTATTCCTCCCTCTGATATGAGCGTGTAACCTAAGATTTGGCTGGCTTGGTTCAGAAACAGTACTTTGAAATATTCTTTGTAACAGATTGTACCCTCCTTATAGGTAGGAAGTAAGTATCTATAAGCATCCTCTGAACTGACTACCTTATGCAGCTTCTTGAATTTGGGTTTGTAGGACAGTTCCACTTCACCCACAGTATAATCTATATCCATAATTTGATATTTTAATAGGTTGATAGAAATAAAGAAAGGACAACTAACTGAATAGCTGCCCTTTCCTCTCTCAATCAATAAAGCTCATTTAATCAATGAACCATTTGTAACGCTCATCCCCATGTAAAGCCGCATTGATTCCAACTGCCATTTCAGTAGCATTTAAAGAACGGTCTAAGAATGAATCAATATAGCTTGACTTGTTAGCTCCTGTAAGCAGGTTATAGAACTTCCACATATTAAGCTCACTTCCAAAGCTGCCAAAGTTATCATCGTGAATGTATGCTTTGGCTACGCTGTTAATCTGTGTATCAGTAAGCAACATTCTTGGCAGTGCCTTTTGATAGCCTGTTGGCAAGCATTGGTAAAGTCGCATCTTGCCTATAATCTGTGCGAATTGGTGTTCACTCATGGAAGTGTTGCCCAACTGTTGCATCAAATGCAAATGTTTGGCAGGATTGTAGTTGTTGAACAGTTCCAATGCTGCACGATAGAGTTCAGTTGTGTTGCTCACTCTCAAATCATCCTTGTAGCCATCTGTAAAGATGCACATATTGCAACAGACTTGGTTCTTGAAGCCAATAGCCAATCTGAACAGCTCTGGAACTTTCTTGCTGTACAGGTTCATCTGATTATAAGCCCTCACACCTACGATTGAAAGATTGAGCTTATTTCCCCCAACCGTTTCATAAATGGTAGGAACATCAATGCTGAAAGCTGCCCTCTCATAATAAATGGTCTTGTCAGATTCCAATAGTTGGTTGGCTGGCTTATGGATAGCTTCTGGGATTCTGCCTTTGATAATGTGGCTTACTCTTATATCTGCCTGTTCCACTCTCTCACCACTAAAGAATGATTGGGCTGCATCCTGTATGGTTTCCACAAATGCGGCATGGTTAATGGTAAGTTCATTGTCTTTGGAGAACACAGGAGTAATGCACTCATGCTTTAGATGCTGCAAAGTCGCTTCCTGTGTGTTGGCTTCAATGAAATGTTTGGCAGGTCCTACAGGTTCGTCCACAATAATTGTAGCTTCTTCTGCATATTCACCCAAATTCATTCTCTCACGGTTCTGTGCCATAGCTGGCATGATAACTAAATTTCTCATAATGATAAACTGTTTAAATGATTATTGATTGATTTAATTCTGGAATTGGCAAAGTCCATATCGTCTTGGATTACTCCATAACGATTTGAACTTTACTACAATTCGCTGAATTACTTTTAAGTGATATTACAATTAGACTATATTACCATTATGTCTGTATTGTGTATCTCTTTAAGAAGTCCATGAATGATGTGAGGTGAATAGTAAAATTTATAATGGTTGAGGGGGTGGGTAGGTGCCTGACCAATTTCGTTTTTATTCTGCTTGGTGAGAGGGGGTATAAAATAGTGGTATGCCCCCTCTCGCGTATCATTAAAAATATTTGATATTGAATTATTGTTCACCCAAAGCCTCCTTGATGGATTTGATAGTTCGCAATCGCTTTAATTCTTTTACTCCAAGTTGGCGGTAAGCTCTACCTAAAATAGGGTATTCATGTTCTATATCAATGGATTGCAAGTCGAATGTCATTGGATTTGCTTTGATTTCACAATATCGTTTATGCAATTCTCTGAATGTTGGCTTTACAATTAACTCCTTGACAAACTTCTCTGGTGCGATATGCCATTTACCTTTAGTTGTTACTATTCCAGATTGGGCATAGGTTTCTCTTAATGATTTGTCTGATTGGTAAACCACAGTGGCAATATAGTAACTGTAAAGCTGCAATTTGGCTACCATGTCATTGACTATAAATTTATTCTCTTGATAGGATAGATAAGATTCAACCCCAACTTTCTTAATCTCATTAACCTGTTGCTTGGTTGCAGCTTCTGATAGCTTGGCATTATTAAGCATATCAGCCCTTTCCTGTGCAGCTTTAACTTCCTCATCCACTATCTGCTCCATTTCTTCAAATGTTGTGTAATGGTCAGTAGCTTTAGTGTTGAAGATATGGACTACTTTATTCCTAAATGGATTTGACTTGGTTCTGATTCTTCCTACAATCTGTGGTATATCCATATCAACGCTGACCAATGTGTGCCTGTTCAGAACATTGCTGACCACAAAGCATAATCCTGTTTCAGAATGAAAGTCCACACCCTCAAATGATTTGGAAGTGATGAAGTTGAACTTCTTGGGAGCGTCAGCAGAACTTGATATAGTATATTCTTCTAAGGTTCTTCTATTCTTAGGATTGTCAGCACAGATAATTCTATAATCATCCTCTGTTAATTGCGTCTGTTTAAGTATAGCTTTGATTTCAGTAACGCTGTTGATAAAGAAGTATGCTTCCTTGCTTTCAATGCCGTTTACATTCAGACTGCCTTTAGCTTGGTAGGTCTTGATAAACTTGGCGGCTACCATATAAGGCTTGTCTGTATGGTAAGGATAAACAGTAATATCATCTGTTGTATTCCAATCTGCCATGTATTCTGGAATGTCATTAAAGATTGCTGGCTTCAAATTATTTGGAATAGGGGTAGCAGACAAGAAACAATAAGATTTGAACTCTTTAAAGTGAGCCAACACGCCATTAATAGCCTTGTCTCTGAATGAGTATTGTTTAAGAAAGTTATGGTATTCGTCAATCATCAGTTTAAAGTCTTTAGGGTTGATAAACTCCATTAACTTGTCTATCTTGTCATAGGTGCAGATAATCTTCTTCACTCCAACAGAAGATAAGTAGTCCTTTAACTTCTTCTTTAGTTCTAAGGTGAAATTCCCATATAGACCAAACAGGTTATCAACAACAGGACTTAACCCTGCTTTGCGCTCATGCTTCTTCCAAAACTTCACATTACCATCTGTACCTTTAATTGGATAGCATTTGTTCTCTATAAGTTCTGTGGTTGGAACAGCAATGATATAATTCTCGTTATTGGTAAGTGCTATGGTAGTAGCACCGCAACCTGTCTTGACCTTATTAAAGATGCAGTTCATAGGGAAGTCCTTCATGATAAGGAATCCATCTTTCTCTTGAATATCTAACTTGGTTATCATATATTGTTGTCTTTTAAAAATCTGTTAGCTGTAACCCCAATTATAGAATCTTAGATATGCCTAAAGTCTCTAAAAGAGGTAAATTGAGGTAGTTCTATAGGGCTGAAATGCCAAACCCAAGAATTTGGAGTAGAGAAGCCCACCTGTCACATGGGCTTTGCTGTTGGTGGCTTATGCTTCCAGAGCTGCTTTCAATATCTTAATGAAATCATTCTCTGATTTGACCTCTTTCCACTTATCTTCTTTGTAGTTCTTGTATTTCAGATTGTCAAGAGCTTTAAATGCCTGTTCTTCACTTGTTGATATGGCATGGCTGTTAAAACCTTTGATGAAGTAACGCTTAGTGATGAAAGAAACATCCATCTTGGCTGCTTTACATAAGTTGATGAACTTGTTTCCTCTCTCAATGTCAACCTTTGCATCTTTGGGAAATATAAATTCTTCTCCCTGTAACACATTGTTTATCTGTTTATCAGATAGACTTTTACCTGTGTAAATCAGCATAGCAGTGGTTGGATTGAACCCTTCGTTTAGCAATTTTGCTACATTTTGGAACAGTTCATCATTAGAAGTTAAAGAAGCTACAACCAATCTGTCTTTTTTATCCCAACTAGTGCCTACATTATTAATATCAACCAAGTATTCACCAACATTCTCAATATCCCTAACGTGAACATTTGGAATCAAATTCTGATATTTCCCTGTTGCAATCAGTTTGGCGAATGCCGTACTTCTATGCTGCCCATCAAGGATAACGAAGTAATCTTTGGCTTCTTCCTTAGTCAGTTCCTTTCCGTTGATGTCCCTTACAGTATAACCTGCTTCAATCAGTTTGGACGCTTCCATTACGATAATGGGGAAAGCCTTGTCATATTTATTGGCGGCTATCAAGGCTATAAAACCGTCCACTTTCTTGGAGTTTACAGGTCGGTTGTTCTTAACGAATGCTATTTTCTTCTGTTGTTCCGTTCTTGCACCTGTTTCTTCATCCACTACAGAGAATGTGAAAGAACTGTTGACAGCTTTCTCCTTAGATATTCTTTCAAACTCCTTTGCCTGTTCCATTTGGTTTTTGGCTTCATCAACTACTTTCTGCTGTGCTGCTATTACAGCTTCGTTTCTGTTACCTTTTACAAGGCGGTTCAATTCTTTCTCTTCCTGCTCAAAGACCTTTGTCAGTTCTTCTATGTTACCCATAACTGTGTTATTTAATTTTACAGTGTTGTTTACCATCTCTACTGCATTAATATCCAAAGTTTCCATAGTCGTTTATTTTTAATTGTTATTAAATTTGTTTAGTGTAACCGTTAAACCTATGCGCACTTGGCTTTCTGATTACGCTGCAAAGGTAGAATCTTTCTGTCCTCGCTATAGGTAATAATTTTAATCTTGAATTTATTACCCTTAGTTTGGAAGTCTGCCTTATCTCCTTTGGCGGTGCAAATATAGAGTGGTATATGGGTAAGGTATAGGTAATAAAAATCCCGCCACCTTTATTCCCCTTAGAGAATAGAGTAGCGGGATATTATAAATTGGAATAGTGGGTTACATTCTGAATGACGGATAGACACTGTTTATAGTGCTTGGTTCAAAGTCTTTATATTGTTTCAAAAATGCTTTAAGCGTTTCATTCTCTGTTCTTTCCCAACATTTCTTCTTGGATAGCTTGGTAAATGCTATCAGTTGACAAACAAGGTCTGTCTCTTTCTGTGAATAGTTTGCGCCCTTTCTTCTCCTATTGACAACTTGTGGTTGTGTGTTGAAGAAGTCAAGGAACATCTTTGCAAAGAAAGTGATGAACGGAGAATCCTTAGTAGAGGTGGAGGTTTCCAATCTCCTTTTATGGCCCATTATTCCAATGTTGTTTAAATCGTCCTGTTGCATCATTTTGAGAGTGGCGTCAGCTATGTAATGAATGGCAGTGGGATTGTCTATTATGATGTTACGTTCTCCCTCCACACATATCTTTAATGTAGTGGATTGGGTAAATATGCTCCCTGTCTTTTCATCAAAACTTTCTACATTGCCTATAATAGCTTTGGTGAATTTAAGAAGCTGTTCGTTGGGTGATTCTCCCATGTCTATTCCCTCCATATAATAATGATAGCTGTAATCATAGATAAACAGCAGAAGCATCCAAAACTTATCTGCATCTAAATCCAATCCTCTTATAAATTGCTGTATTAATTTATGTTTCATGTAGTTGGCATAACTAAAAAGCTCTGCTATCAGACCTTTGTTATATCTATTACCAAATGTCCGCAAAGTTTCTGACACATTTATATAAATGGGCTGGTTACAGATTTCTTCCCATTCTTCTACGCTCACTTCTGATTTGTTTATCCTTTCATAACCATAATAGTAAGGGCTGTCTGTGTCGTAGTCAAAGTCAGGAATATATAGTTCTTCCAATATGGAGATATATTCTAATAAGTCTTTCTCCTGTTCTATATTGTCTTTCCATTCAAATTTAGTTATGGGATTCATATCTCTTTATATGTTTAAGTTTTGACGAACAAAGTTAAAAAATAATCCCCACCTGCATTGCTACAAGTGAGGAATTATTCGCTTACTTACTAAACACGTACTTCACAACTTTGGCGTTAGCCTTGTTCTCATTTACAAAGTCACGTTCAATATAAATGTCTGTCACTTTCATTGAGTCGTCTATGTGATTAAGGGCTGCATGGACTATATATTTGTCTATGCCTACTTTGTTCAATGCAATAGTAGCCCATGAATGGCGCGCTGCATAGTACTCCAAATCATCTACTTCTAATATTGAACCAATCTCTTTCAATCCAGAATTGATAGCCTTGTTAAATGTCTTTTCATCCCCATAATATTGATAGAAGTTGAACAGACGTTTGCCTGTGCTATCCTTGTACTTATCAATAAGAGGTTGCACTATCTTAGGAATATCTACCATCATCTTTGCACCATCCAATCTACGAGCCTTGGTCTTGGTTCTGTTATAGATAATAGTGTTCCCTCTCATTTCAGTAGCATTGTAAAGGTCTGCTGAATTGATTCCCATAAGGCAGAATGAGAGAATGAAACAATCTTTAGCCAAGTTATAACGGCAAGTGGACTTATATCCTTTCTTCATGTCTTTATAAGGCAGCTTCCATAGCTTCTTTATAATATCTACGGATATGGCTCTCTTACGGGTAGCTTCCTGTTTAGGTATCTTGAAGTCCTCAAAGGGTGAGTTAGGAATAAGAATAAGGTTCTTGTCCTTCTTGTTGAACTTGCGTTTAGCTTCACTGAACAGCTTCTTAATGCTTACCAAGTAGAGGGAAAGGGTACGGTTAGAGGTAACACGTTTACCCTGCTGCATTAGTTTCTTGGTACGTGCATCACGTTCTCCAATCAAGAATGCTTTAAACTGCTCCAAGAACTCTAAGGTGATAAGATTTATATCCAATTCTTCCTTGCCAACAAATCGTACCAAGGCATTGATGGCAGTAGTGTAATTGGGTGCTCCTTTAATAGTAGCAGAAGCTATCCACTCACGACTGAACTTTATAAAGTCAATGGTCTGTTGCTTCTCTTGCTCTCCGTTTAGGAACTCAATTATCTCATCCAATGAATAATGATTTTGGTCTAATTGCAGTTTTAGACACTGTTCCCTATAATAGAGAACAAGCCTATCTATCTCTCTCTTAATGGAAGTGTCCTCTTTGAATTTGAGGGATTTAGTTAGGTCTTGTTGAGTTACAAACAGGTTGGTGGATAAGCGTTTTACCTTGCGGTCTAATGTGAATCTAATCTTGACGTTATAAGTTCCGTCAACTTTTAGTTCACTCCTTTTAATCTCAGCTTTAATAGTCAGCATATTAGCTCTATTTTAATTAGTCAACAATTAGTCAACATCTGCTTAAAATAGGAGTAAATCAACCAAGAGCAACAGATTTATATCTGGAGGGTCTGCAAACAAAAAAGGCTGTATTCCGTTAGGAATCAGCCTTTTAGTTTGTGGACCAGCCTGGGCTTGAACCAGGGACCTCCAGATTATGAGTCTGTTGCTCTAACCAACTGAGCTACAAGTCCGTGCCACAATTTCCTGTTAGCAGGTGCAAAAGTAGTATATTCCCTTGAAACTTGCAAGATTTATCGTCCAAATTTTGATAAAAAGATTTAATTCCCTTATTCGTAAGGATATAAATTGTATTTTTGTGCACCATTAATTAATTTTGCTAAGCCGTATGGCACAAAAAAAACAGGAAACAGCCCTAACAGGGCTTTCGGACAAAGAAGTCCTTATCAGTAGAGAGAAGTATGGGAATAACCTCTTGACACCTCCCAAACGTCCTTCCATGTGGAAACTTTATCTGGAAAAGTTCCGCGACCCGGTTATACGTATTCTTTTAGTCGCAGCATTCTTTTCCTTAGTGATTGCCATTATTGAAAATGAGTATGCGGAAACAATCGGCATTTTCTTTGCTATTTTTCTGGCAACCGGTATCGGATTCTACTTTGAATACGATGCGAATAAGAAGTTTGACTTACTGAACGCTGTAGGCGAAGAAACACCAGTTACAGTAATCAGAAATGGGAAAGTACGGGAAATTCCCCGTAAGGAGATTGTAGTAGGTGATATCGTAGTTCTGAATACCGGTGAGGAGATTCCTGCCGACGGAATCTTGCTGGAAGCTATTTCCCTGCAAGTGAATGAATCCAACTTGACAGGAGAATTAATGGTCAATAAAACCATCCATGAAGAACTATTTGATGAAGAAGCCACTTATCCCAGCAATGAAGTGATGCGTGGCACCACAGTGGTTGACGGACATGGAATAATGAAAGTAGAACGTGTGGGTGATTCCACCGAAATAGGTAAGGTAGCACGTCAGGCCACCGAACAAAGTGAAGAAGAAACTCCATTGAATATCCAATTGACAAAATTGGCGGGTTTCATCGGAAAAATAGGTTTTACTATTGCCACACTTACCTTTATCGTTTTCACAGCTAAAGACCTTTACTCCTACCTCAGCGTAAATGAAATAACAGACTGGCATGGGTGGATGGCAATAGCCCGCATTGTATTGAAATATTTCATGATGGCTGTCACTTTAATTGTAGTAGCCGTTCCTGAAGGCTTACCGATGAGTGTCACCTTAAGTCTTGCACTAAATATGCGCCGTATGCTGAAAACCAATAATCTGGTACGTAAAATGCATGCTTGTGAAACAATGGGGGCCATTACTGTGATCTGCACCGACAAAACAGGTACATTGACACAAAACCTGATGCAGGTACATGAAGCGAAACTTGATGCCACCAAAGCAGATTTAATAGCTGAAGGGATCAGTGCCAACTCCACAGCTTTCCTTGAAGAAACAGGAGAAAACAAGAAACCATCCGGAGTAGGTAATCCTACTGAAATAGCCTTATTGCTTTGGCTAAATGAACAGGGCAAGAACTATTTGGAATTACGTGAAAATGCAAAAGTTATCAATCAACTTACTTTCTCTACAGAACGTAAGTATATGGCTACATTAGTAGATTCACCTATCCAGCAGAAAAAGGTACTCTATATAAAAGGAGCTCCCGAAATTGTGATGAGAAAATGCAACCTCTCTTCCGAAGAACAGGCTCATTACAATGCCGATCTGCTGGCCTATCAGAACAAGGCAATGCGTACTTTAGGATTAGCTTATAAATTTATCCCCGAAGACTCCGGTAACGATTGTGCCGAACTAGTCAATGAAGGGAATATGATTTTCCTAGGTATCGTAGCTATCAGCGACCCTATTCGTCCGGATGTACCGGAAGCCGTACAGAAATGTCAGTCGGCAGGTATCGGTGTGAAAATTGTTACAGGCGACACCCCGGGAACAGCTACCGAAATTGCCCGCCAAATAGGGCTATGGAAACCTGAAGATACAGACCGGAACCGCATAACAGGGGTAGAGTTTGCTGCATTAAGCGATGAAGAAGCTCTGGACCGCGTACTTGACTTGAAAGTAATGAGTCGTGCGCGTCCTATGGACAAGCAACGTCTGGTCCAACTGTTACAGCAAAAAGGAGCCGTAGTAGCAGTAACCGGAGACGGAACAAACGATGCTCCTGCACTGAATCACGCTCAAGTAGGTCTTTCTATGGGAACCGGTACGTCAGTAGCCAAGGAAGCAAGTGACATAACCCTATTGGATGACTCGTTCCACAGTATCGCTACCGCAGTAATGTGGGGACGCTCTCTTTACAAAAACATTCAGCGTTTCATCGTATTCCAGCTGACTATCAACGTAGTCGCATTAGCCAGTGTTTTATTAGGGGCTTTCTTTGGTACAGAACTACCACTGACCGTAACACAAATGCTTTGGGTAAATCTTATTATGGACACTTTTGCCGCCATGGCCTTAGCATCTATTCCCCCCAGTGCAGACGTCATGAATGAAAAGCCACGCAAGACCGATGATTTCATCATCACTAAAGCCATGCGTAAAAATATACTAGGTGTAGGCTTCTGCTTCCTTGCCATACTGATGACATTAATTGTCATTATCAAACAGATGCCAGCAGATTTAGTAGGACAAGCTTTGACGCAATTCTTCACGATCTTCGTGATGCTGCAATTCTGGAATCTATTTAATGCCAGTGTTTTCGGGACCAACCATTCTGTATTCAAGGATTCCCGTCATGCATTAGGCATGCTAAGTGTGGCTATCATTATTTTAGTCGGACAAATTCTGATTGTCGAGTTCGGAGGTAAAGTGTTCCGTACCGAACCTATGAATTTCATGACTTGGGTTTATATTATCGCAGGAACGTCATTCGTATTGTGGATTGGTGAAATCTACCGTTGGATAAAACGAATACAGAAAAAAGACTAAAAAAGAGAATAAAGCACATAAAGAGTTATGGACAGTAAGATTAAAAATGTCGTTTTTGATTTAGGAGGAGTATTAATAAATCTGGATTTTGACAATTGCCTGAATGCTTTTCGTAAAGCAGGATTTCGAGATATAGAGAAACAGGCATGCCAGTTCAGGGGAAAAGGTTTCTTTTCCCAATTTGAATTGGGTGAAATCAGCCCGGAAGAATTCCGGAAAGCCATTCGTAAGGAGGTCAGCGAAGCCCTGTCCGACCATGAAATTGATGATATGTGGAACCTGATGCTACTTGATATTCCTCGTGAAAAGCTGGACTTATTGCTAAAGTTACGCGAACATTATATGGTTTACCTGCTTAGTAATACCAACCGGATACATTGGGATTATGCCTGTGAGCAAATGTTCTGTTATCGGGGATTCCGTGTAAATGACTTTTTTGAAGATATTTTTCTGTCTTTTGAAATGCACAAGGCCAAACCGGAAAAAGACATTTATGAGCAAATGATGAAAGAAGCAAACATCTTGCCCGAAGAAACGTTTTTTATAGATGACTCGGCAATCAATTGCCAGGCAGCAATATCGCTTGGCATACAGTCCTATCATTACCATATTGGAGAAGATTTAAGTTCACTTTTTGAATAATGAAAATAATATCAGATATAAACCATCAAACATTGCCTCCTTCAGTTGCCACTATCGGCTTCTTCGATGGAGTGCATCGCGGACACCGCTTTCTTATTAATCAAGTAAAAGAGGTCGCTGCCAAGGATGGGTTATATTCTGCATTGATCACTTTTCCTGTACATCCCAGACAAGTGATACAAACCGCTTATCGTCCGCAATTACTTTCTTCACCAACAGAGAAACTCGAATTATTGGAAACGATGCAAGTAGATTACTGCTTTCTTCTCCCTTTTACACAGGAACTTTCACTGTTTTCGGCTCGAGAGTTTATGCAGTTGCTACGTAACAAGTTCAATATCCATACATTAGTTATAGGCTACGACCATCGTTTCGGTCACAACCGCAGTGAAAATTTTGAAGATTATTGCCGTTATGGTGAGGAACTGAACATATATATAGTACGCGCGCGAGCTTACACAGACAAAGAGGGCAAAATCAGCTCTTCAGTCATCCGCCAACTATTAAAAGAAGGTGAAGTAAGTCAGGCTGCCAAATTCCTGGGGTATAACTACTATCTGGATGGAACAGTGGTAGATGGCTACAAAGTAGGCAGAAAAATAGGATTCCCTACAGCTAACCTGCAAGTGGATTGTAGCGACAAGTTAATTCCCTCGGAAGGAGTTTATGCAGTATATGTATATGTGGAAGGAAAAAAATGGGCAGGAATGTTGAACATAGGACACCGCCCTACTATCAATAACGGCAACAATTTAAGTATTGAAGTGAACATCCTCAATTTTTCGGAGAATATCTACCACAAAGAAATGCGCATTGAGTTCGTAAAGTATCTTCGCCCTGAAGAAAAATATGACACTATAGATGCACTCATTGCCCAAATGCATAAAGACCGGGAAAAAACGGCCAGAATTCTTCTCTAAATACAAGGGAGCATTGTACAGCCTTCCCCCTTTCAAACTACTCTTTCTACACATCTTCGTTTACAGTCAGTTTTGCCTGCTCGAAAACAGTTCATTCCATGTATTAGGGCAGACAAAATCGCCCCTGCCAGTGAACGCAAACGCTATCGGAAGAATTAATTCACCGATACCAGTCACTTCTTGCATAAAATCTGTTTCTTCATACACTTCCATCCTACAAAGCACGAAAAAAGATATATTTTTATCGTTTTTCGATATTTTTTTTTCGTTTTTCTTTTGTAGTATCAAAATAAGATATACATTTGCATATCGATAAACGATAAATGAATATCGAGAAACAAGAAAGAATAAACACAAACATTAAAACACGAAGTAAAAATGAAAAAGTCAGTATTAAAATCAGTTTTAGCAGCAATTGCAGTAGTAATGATGAGTTGTACAACAACAGCAAACGCACAAACAGGAAACACAAAGTACATCTACGGTCAGAATGACACAAACACAACCGTGTACACACTGAATGAAGACGGCAAAACATTGACACGCAAACTGAAGTATGAGTACAAACACGATGAAAATGGTCAGGTAATTGAGAAAAAAGCTTATCGCTGGGATGCTTACCGGGAACTGTGGAAGCCGGCCTATCTGCTTACCGTAACTCCCGGAGTCTATGAAATCAAACTCAACTACGCTGAATGGAACGCCAAAGAGAGCACTTTCAACCATAACAAACAAGAAAGTATTTACCGTGAAGGCAACAACGCAAACTTGTTGGCCGACACACAAAACAAAAAGTAATGGAAACTTTGAATGAAACACAAACCCAAAATAAGAATGCGACCAGCCTGTGGCAAACCATAGGAATGTACATAGGAATGATGGTCGGATTTTTATATCCGCAAATAGGATTAGGCTTGGGTATGCTTTTGGGAATAGCTTTGGGAAGACTGGTCCTGACCAAGATTCCTGTCAACACCCCACTGGCCCAAAGAGCACAACAAAAAAGCGCAATTATCCTTATTTTAGCATTTCTTATCCTATTCATGAACCATTGGTACGTTCCATGCAAACATGCCATTGCTCACTTGATGAACTAAAAACAAATCAACCAAATTTAAAAGACAACCAGATGAAAACAACCATGATTTTGATCGCACCAAGGAGAAACCCAAGGATGCTTACTTAAAGAAACAGATACCCTCAGGACGGATGCGGAAGTCCGTCCTACCCCTTAATTCAAATCCATTTTAAACCAATAAACATTCTATTATGGGACGCGCAATTAAATTAGTACTTTATTACTTCGCCTATCAGTTAGCTTTCACCTTCCTGGTAGGACTTCCGGCGGGAATTATTAAAGTGATGAACGAAATTTCAGAAAATGATAATCTGGCTTATGCCGCAGGTAAGAATACAGCCTCTATGACAGGACTCGTTATGGTACTGGCAGGAATAGCCATGATCTGGCACCTGATCTACTTTAAATACGTTCAATTCAACAAGACAAGCTGGACTGAAGTACCTGCAAAAACCATTTTATTGAGTATTCCCTTCATTATAGCAGCCATGTTCATCTGCAATGTAGCCAGCGAATTCATAGAACTGCCCAACCTAGTGGAAGACACATTCATAGGAATGAGCCGCAATGTATTCGGCATCATCGCCATTGCCGTCATGGCACCTCTGGTAGAAGAGTTGCTGTTCCGTGGAGCCATTGAAGGGCATTTCCTGCAAACCAGAAAAAGACCCGGTATGGCAATCCTCCTGTCAGCACTCATTTTCGGTCTCATCCATGTCAATCCGGCACAAGTACCTTTCGCCTTCTGTTTGGGATTGGTATTCGGATGGCTTTATTACCGCACAGGAAGCATTATACCGGGAATGATAGGGCATTTTCTAAATAACTCCCTGGCTACCATTGCCATGGCTACATCAACCCAAGAAGAGTTGAATGAAAAAACGGTTGATATGATTGGCGCCACACCTACTTACATCCTTTTGGCAGCCGCCATAATCATCCTAGTCGGCATGTATTTCTATCTGAACAAACATTTGCCACAGCCGGGAACACCCTCTGAAATTACTAACACACAAGCATAAATGTAACAATGAAAACAAAACTCAACCTCTTTTGCGTCTGCGTACTTATCGCCTTGCTCCTTTCCACCTCAACGACAGTGAGCATCATGTTCCATTCTTTCACAAGTGCCTTTAAAGCCGGATACGAAAGTGTAGAAAAAGGAAAGGATATCCACATTTCCGATTATAAGATGATTTGCACCCTTCCTACCGATCTACTTGAAAAGACAGGAAGTGTAACCAATGTCAGGACAGGAGAACAGGCATCTATCATACCGATTATAAGCATGGTAGAGGCGCCAACGAAAGAAAATGATACCTTCCATGCACTAAACAGGATTGCCTCATTCATTTCGGTAATAGCGGGAATTTTCTGCCTGTTGCAGTTCTTTTATTTGATCAGAAATATCAATCGCGGTGATATCTTCAGCTGGAAGAATGTGAAGTTTCTGCGCAAGTTAGGATGGGCATTGATACTTTTGTTTATCTGCACGCTGGCTAGCATCGTGATTGGAAATTATGAAGCTTCGCAAGTGTTGCAACTCAACGGATGCGAGTTCTCCTATACCTTTGCTTTTTCCGATGCGACTCTCATTCTGGGATTCATTTCATTGCTGGTAGCCGAAGTATTTGCCATCGGACTGAAGATGAAAGAAGAACAAGATTTAACCATTTAAAAAAACAGAGCAGACTATGAACAAGTTCAGAATATTAGGTGTCATAGCCATTATAGCCATCATTGCAAACTTCTTTGGAGGATTGGATGAAAATTGGAGAGATTTCAAGAAAGGATTTGAAGATGGACATAACAGTGCAATGGAAATATATGAGCCTGGACGCCACATTATACCCCATCATGCAACCTCAGTCAAACTGAATGTAGAGCCGTTACCTGAAACTACTGTCGATTCACTGAGCAACAACCGCGTGGACTGGACACTCCCCTACACAGTGACTGAAATAGAAACGTATGCCAAGCCATCGGCCTGGCACATCCTTGTCATGGGACTTGCCATACCCGGAATATTCCTTTTTCTCATCGGTTTCTGCTCATTGATCCGGTTGCTCATTTCCATCTCACGCCGCGAAGTATTTACATCTGCCAATGTACGGCGCCTCCGTTGGTTTGCATACACCAGTGCAAGCTTGGAAATCCTCATAGCTGTTGACGAATGGATTGTAGGAAACGCAGCAGTTGAGCAAATCAGTCTGCCGGGCTACAAAATCATCAGCTACGCCGGTTATTCTCCCGACTGGGTAGCTGTGATAATTCCCATTCTTTTTGCCGAGATATTTGCTATCGGGGCAAAAATGAAAGAAGAACAGGATTTAACCATTTAAGAAAAATGCCATGAAAGAAAAAAATACTTTCCCCTCAAAAAGAAAAAGCATCTTTTATTTGATACTTTGCCTGATAGCTACTCTGTTTGTAAGTTCATTCATCTATTTCCTTGTGTTACATCCATTGTTGGACAACAAAATAGTGAGGATATCGATCAACATTGGATGGACTTGCTTCTGTCTGTATGCCTTTAAGAAACTGACGCAACGCCACACCCTTTGGTGGCGCGCAGTAGATGAGAACCCGAATAAACCCAAAATGAATTGATCTATGCCAATTATAGTAAATTTAGACGTAATGATGGCGAAACGAAAAATTTCGCTGGGAGATTTAGCCGAGAAGATAGACCTGACTCCTGCTAACCTTTCCATATTGAAAACCGGGAAAGCGAAAGCCATCCGTTTCTCTACCCTTGAGGCTATTTGCAGGGAACTAGATTGCCAGCCCGGAGATATTTTAGAATATAGAGAAGAAGGTGAATAATATAAACAGCCACATATACAAACACTCTGATACCATAAAATTCTCATATCTTTAATCCGGATACTCTGACCGATAAAGCATTTCAATTGCCATACCGGCAGAGTATTTTCACCTTATACCTAAAATTTTCTTATCACTTCCCGACACGCTTTAGCCAATATTCCCTAAAAATACACTACTGATAAAAACAAATATTGCATAAGCACCATATAATCCCATGATTATCCGTATCTTTGCAGCGAATTAGATATTTGAAAATAAATGAAGACATTTGAAGAGTTAGGCGTTTCCCCGGAAATACTAAAAGCGATTAAAGAAATGGGATATGAGAATCCCATGCCGGTACAAGAAGAAGTAATACCGTATTTATTGGGAAACGGCAACGATGTAGTAGCCCTAGCACAAACAGGGACTGGAAAAACAGCCGCATTTGGTCTGCCGCTTATCCAAAAAGTTGACGTAAAACACCGTGCACCTCAAGCACTAATTTTATGCCCCACACGCGAATTGTGCTTGCAGATTGCAGGCGATCTGAACGATTACTCCAAGTACATTGACGGGCTGAAAATCCTTCCCGTATATGGTGGTTCATCCATCGAAAGCCAAATACGCATGTTGAAAACAGGCGTACATATTATTGTGGCTACTCCCGGACGACTGATTGATCTAATAGAAAGAAAGGTTGCCAAACTAGAAACAATTACAGATGTAGTAATGGACGAAGCCGATGAAATGCTGAATATGGGATTTACTGATAGCATAAATGCTATCCTTGAAAAAGTTCCTGAAGATCGGAATACCTTGATGTTCTCGGCTACCATGAGTCCGGAAATCTCACGCATCGCCAAAAAATATCTGCATGACGCAAAAGAAATCACTATCGGTACCAAAAATGAGGGCAGTAAAAACGTCAATCACATAGCCTATTTAGTACACGCTAAAGACAAATATGCCGCATTGAAACGTATCGCGGATTATTATCCACAGATTTATGGCATCATTTTCTGTCGTACCCGTAAAGAAACTCAGGAAATTGCAGATAAATTAATACAAGACGGTTATAACGCAGACTCTTTGCACGGTGAGCTCTCACAAGCCCAGCGCGACTTAGTGATGCAAAAATTCCGCCAACGCCATTTACAGCTTTTAGTTGCTACCGACGTAGCAGCCCGTGGCCTAGATGTAAATGACCTTACTCATGTCATTAATTATGGCTTGCCCGATGATATAGAAAGCTATACTCATCGTAGTGGTCGTACAGGACGTGCCGGAAAAACAGGTATTTCTATTGCCATCATCAACCTGCGCGAAAAAGGCAAGATGCGTGAGATAGAACGAATCATCAACAAAAAATTTATCATGGGTGAGATGCCCAGTGGTAAACAAATTTGCGAGCAGCAATTGATTAAATTGATAGATGACATAGAAAAGGTAAAAGTAAACGATGAAGAAATTGAATCCTTCCTACCCGGAATCTATCGTAAACTGGAATGGCTTTCAAAGGAAGATCTGATAAAGCGCGTGGTGTCAATGGAATTTAACCGCTTCTTGGAATACTATAGTAACGCTCCGGAAATAGAAATTCCCAGCACAAATGACCGTCGCAGCGAACGTGGCTCCAAAGAACGCAAGGATCATGGCAGTGCTCGTGAAAAGACAGAGCGTAAAGCAGAAAAAGGATACACCCGTCTATTCCTGAATGTAGGAAAGACAGACGGTTTCTATGCCAACCAAATCATAGAACTGATTAACCGCAACATGAAGAAGCAACGTACTACCATCGGACGAATAGACCTGATGCAGAATTTCTCTTTCTTCGAAGTAGCAGAAAATCAGGCACAGGACGTGATTAAAGCATTGAACAAGGTTAATCTGAATGGCGGCCGGAAAATTGTAGTAGAAGTTGCCGGTGACAATAATGGCAAAAACGACAATGGCGAACGCAGAAGCAGTGCAGCAAGGAATGCTTCATTCGGCAAAAAAAGTGACAGGTCCAATAAAAAAACGACCTCAAAAGAAGGAAGACCCAGCCGTGCGGAACGTGGCTACATTGAAGAACGCGGTCCCAAAACGAAAGACGACTGGAAACAATTCTTTAACAGCGATAACAATAAGAAAAAGAAATCCAAGAAATGAGGAAGCCAACTTCATGAAAGAGAATTGAGCATAGTAGAAATATGCAAATAACATCCACTTCTCTCGAATAATAGCGGAGCAGGCAGAATTGAAACAACCTGTCATTTCAAGGACATTCCGCAAATAATACGATAAATCCAACTGACTCATAATGAATCAGTTGGATTTATCGTATTATTCAAAAAAAGATTTGCCGAATATCCTTGTTTACATCGAATTAATATTAACAGTTTTTTTGCCATCTTTCCGGATGAAAGATTATATGACAAACTATCGGAACTTTGACATACCCAAGCTTCCTGTCATTTCATATTTTTCTTTTAGTCTGTCAATTTCAGTTCATCGACCAAACGGGAAGCTTTCCCATATTTTTCAATCATGTAAAGAACATAGCGGATATCCACCCCGATACAACGCTGCAAATTAGGTTCAAAAACAATATCTCCACTCATTGCTTCCCAATTCCCGTCAAAAGCAAGACCTATTAATTCCCCTTTTCCATTAAACATTCCACTACCGGAATTCCCTCCCGTAATATCATTATCCGAAATAAAGCAAACATTCATATTACCATCTCCGGTAGCATAACGTCCGAAATCCTTCCTTCTCAAGCATTCGACTACAGAAGGAAGCACATCGAAATCACTATCTCCCTTATACTGCCTTATCTTGTCAAAAATACCTTTTGTCGTCGTAAAGTAAGAATATTCAATAGCATCTTTCGGTGAGTAACCACCCACCATGCCAAAACTCAGACGCATAGTAGAATTAGCATCCGGATAAAACACCCTATCTGCCTCCATCTCACGCATTGCTTCATTCAGCAAACGTTCATTTTTCTCAATATTCATACTAGCTTCTTCCACCGACTGATTGAATTCATAAAATTTCACCAACATATCAATAGCAAAAGAAGCCGCAGGGTCATCAAACAAGACATAAGTGGTATCTCCCTTCACCACCTGTTCAAACCCATGCGGTGTCTTTAAAGAGGAACGAGCATACAAATCATCTACATAAGCTTGGTAATCACCTTTAAAATCTTTCTCTATCAATGGATAAACATCAGGTAAAAACTCCTTGCCTACCTCAGCCGCATATTCTTTCAACATAGCCACAAAGACTTGTTTATCCACACTTATATCCATATTGGCATAAATCTCCAACAATTGCCGCATATTACGCTCCAAATCACTCTCCTCTGCCTCAAAATCAAAATTCAGTACAGCCAAGGCTGCCGTAATCAACTCCGGTCCATTAGCAAATGTTTCTCCAAAATATGCCATAGCCCGCGCCGCATTTCTACGATTACGATAATTCAGCTCCAGTTCAGTCAGAACCCTTGCATATTTGCTTCGCTTATCAGGTTCCCGACGGATCCATTCTTGCAACTGGCGCTCCAAAGCTTGTTTTTTCTCTATCACTTTCAACTCTTTTACCGCTTGATTCATGCCTATACTATTCTTCCAATAGTTAGAGCTTTGTGCATACTTGGAAGCATATTTAATGCGGATATCATCACTTTTTTCCATTGCATTTTTCCAGATAGCCTGCTTGATGGTACGGACATTAATCATAGCGGCATTATCCGTATTAATCCTTTCGTCTATCCCAAATGAAGACAAATACCTGCTGGTAGAACCGGGATATCCCATAGTCATGCAAAATGAACCTTGTTCATACCCGCCCAAAGAAACAGGAGCAAAATAATCCGGATGATAAGGCACATTCTCCGGAGAATAAGCTGCCGGTTGATTATTCTGATCAGCATAAATACGAAAAACAGAGAAATCCCCGGTATGGCGGGGCCATACCCAATTATCTGTATCCCCGCCAAACTTGCCTACAGAAGAGGGAGGAGCAAACACCAGACGAACATCATAATAATCTTTATACACAGACAGATAAAACTCATTACCACCATAAAAAGGAGTTATCTCAGCACGCAGCAACGTATCATTCGCCACAGCTTCCTGAGCAAGCAATGTGGAAATAGAATCCACAATCAGCGCACGGTCATTTTCCTTTGTCCCGACTGGAATAGCTTGCAACACACGCTCCGTCACATCCTCTGTGCGTATCAGGAAACTGACAAATAAATCCGGATTAGGAAGCTCCTTACTTAAGGAGTCGGCTACAAAACCATCTCGCAAATAATCATGCTCCACAGAACTATGCTGCTGAATGGCATCATACCCACAATGGTGGTTAGTAAAAACCAAGCCATCCGGAGATACAACAACCCCCGAGCAAAAACCTCCAAAACTAACAACAGCATTAGCCAATGCTTTTCCTCCGGGATTATACAATTGTTCAGATGAAAGTTCCAATTCCATTTCTTTCATCACTTGTTGAGTTTGTTTGCTAAGGCAACAAGGAAGCCACATTCCCTCATTACCCCATATACATAAAGGCAGGAAAGACAGCAGCAATAGTAGTTTTTTCATGGTTTTATTCTACAATTAATTTAAGTTTTTTCGCCCCGACACGTGCCTTCAACCATTCGGAAATCTTTTCCTGTTCTTTTCCTACAGGTTTTTTACTGAATTTCATCAAGACTATTGTCAATGTGTCCGTTTGGGTTGAGTCTACCTGCAATTCCACAGTCTTCGCCATGGCTATAGCTTCTGCTGCAGGATAAAGTACTTTAAGTTCGGGAATTATCTTTTTATCTACGGTATTGTATGCGGCATATACATTAAGTTCGTTTTCCAAAGACTTAATCTTTTCCTGCTGCTCCAGCAAACGTTTCTCACTATTCTTATAAAAGTCCTCCATCACTTGCGCCTTTATACTGCCAATATCCATCGCATCATTATTCATTCCTTGAAGAACAACCAGTTTGGTTCCTGCCAGATTAAAAAGTTTCAAGTTATCCCTTGCGGTTGCTATTTCTGTTTCCGAAACCTCATTGCCTATTAGCACAACACGTATTTCCTTCTTCTCGAAAGAAATCTTCCGGTCTATTACTTGGGTATTATTAAAATTCAGCTCCTCGTTGATAAAGTTGTTGGCAGAAGCTTCATAAATAGTACTTTTTACAATGCCATAAGTCAGATAAACAGCAGGACACATCGTAGCCAAAGTAATAAAAATAATATATTTCTTTACCAATTTCTCACGCTCCTTATCCACAAACTCCTTACGTTGGAAATGCATGACACGCACCCCGATAAAAGTAGCCAGACTGATAAATACTGAATTGATAAAATACAAATAGAACGCACCTAAAAAATAAAGTAAATTTCCGGTAGCAAGCCCGAATCCGGCAGTACACAAAGGCGGCATCAAAGCCGTAGCAATAGCTACCCCCGGAATAACATTCCCCTTCTCCTTTGTAGACAAGGCGATAATACCGGCCAAGCCACCGCATAAAGCTATAAGCACATCATATATAGTAGGAGAAGTACGTGCCAGCAACTCCGATTGCACTTCATCCAACGGAGTCAGCGAAAAATAAATCGTGGATGTAATCACACTAAATACAGTCGCCACCAAATAACTTTTCAGAGAACGTTTCAACAGTTCAAAATCATTCTGTCCGATAGCCAGCCCCACTCCCATAATCGGCCCCATCAGCGGAGATATCAACATAGCACCGATAATCACTGCCGTAGAATTCACATTCAAGCCCAATGAAGCAATAAAAATTGCGAATATAAGAATCCACAAATTAGTTCCTTTGAACTCAACACCGTTACGAATACTTTCTACAATCAAGGCTTCATTATCCTTATCCTTGCGCAAATCAAGATATTCACCAAAGAACTGCTTTATATAAGGCACATTCTTCAAATCATTCTTCAGGTCACTCATAGCTATTTCTTTATGTATCGGTTTATAACAGGTATCTGCTGCAAGGGGAAGTCCGTTTTCACAATATATGCCACAAACAATAACAACAGTAATGTACGAACACCCAACAACAAGAATATATTTTGAATAGGAAGATAAACTGAAACAATGTAAAGTACCAGCGCTAACGCCACATAGTTACCTATCGCTTTCAAATCATAATTAATAGGATATTTTTTCTGCCCTACAAAATAAGAGAGAAGCATAGCTACTCCATATCCGGCAAAACCTGCCCACGCACACGCCATATAGCCAAACACCGGAATAAGGAAAATATTTATCAGGATAATGATACTGCATCCCACCAATGAAAAATAAGCTCCCCATTTTGTTTCATCAATCAGCTTATACCAAAAAGAAAGATTGAAATAAATACCCATAAACATTTCGGCAGCCATGACAATAGGTACAACTTTAAGCCCTACCCAATAATCACGTCCTAAAATATAACGCAATATATCAAGGTAAAACATAACAGCCAAAAAGGCCAGCAAAGTGAAGATAATGAAAAACTTCATCGCTTTGGCATACATTTCCCGACTATCCTTTTCTTTACTCTTACTAAAAACAAACGGCTCGTATGCAAACCGGAAAGCCTGTGTCAGCATGGCCATTATCATAGCTATTTTACTGGCAGCCCCATAAATACCCAACTGGATGGTCGCCTCCGCCTTATCAGGATAAACAAACGGAAAAATAATTTTATCGGCTACCTGATTTAAGATTCCGGCAATACCCAGAATCAATATCGGGAAAGAATAATGCAGCATACGCCGCAACAACTCCCTGTCCAGCACATACCTGAAGCCCACCAATTCTTTCCACATACACAGCATCACCAAAGAAGTACAAGCCAGATTTATAGCAAAAGCCACTCCGACATTCTCTCCTTTCATACCTACAAAATAAGCGATATTCAAGGCAATGCTGGCAAAAATGAACAACAATTTCAATGCAGCGAACTTAACAGGGCGTTTCTTATATCGCAAATAAGCAAAAGGAATAGCTTGGAAAGCGTCCATTGCGACTACAATCAGCATCATCCCCATATACCACGGATGCTCTCCATATCCCAAGAAACCTGCTATGGGATGCAGAAAAGAAAGACAAACGATTAAAAACAAGAGCGCAGTCGCCCCTACCGAAAGCAAAGTAGTGGAATAGACGCGCATCGGATCATCCACCCCCTTATTGGCAAACCGGAAAAATCCGGTTTCCATACCATATGTTAAAAGCACCATCAGCAAGGCAGTTATAGCATACATATTGGTAATGATACCATAGCCCCCCGATTCCACAGGCAAAGCGTTGGTATATATCGGTACTAACAAATAATTCAGGAACCGCCCGATGATACTACTCATCCCATATATGGCTGTTTCCTTGGCTAATGCTTTTAATCCTGCCATCTTTTAATCATCAAATAATGTCTTCTGACTATTATAAATGCTCCGTCCCAGGTGCATATAGGCCAGTTCCGTGACCTCACGTCCACGCGGAGTACGTTTTAAGAAACCTTCTTTAATCAAAAAAGGTTCATAAACCTCCTCTATTGTTCCGGCGTCTTCACCCAAAGCGGTTGCAATAGTAGTCAGCCCCACAGGGCCTCCCTTAAACTTATCTATAATAGTACATAAAATCTTGTTATCTATCTCATCCAGTCCATACCTGTCAATGTTCAAGGCTTCTAAAGCAAACCGGGCAATTTCCACATCAATCCTTCCGGAACCTTTCACCTGGGCAAAATCACGGACGCGCCTCAACAGCGCATTTGCAATACGGGGCGTTCCACGGCTGCGCGAAGCAATCTCACCCGCCGCTTTCACGTCACAAGGCACATTCAATATAGTAGCAGAACGACGGATAATGCTTGTTAATACATCATCGTCATAATACTCCAAATGAAGATTAATTCCAAAACGGGCACGCAAAGGCGCAGTCAGCAACCCACTCCGGGTAGTGGCTCCAACCAAAGTAAACGGGCTCAACTCCAACTGGATACTACGCGCCGAAGGTCCCTTGTCTATCATTATATCGATACGATAATCCTCCATGGCAGAATACAGATATTCTTCTACCACAGGGCTCAACCGATGTATTTCATCAATAAAAAGCACATCATTGGGTTCCAGGCTGGTCAGTACTCCCGCCAAATCACCCGGTTTATCCAGCACCGGTCCTGAGGTCACTTTAAAACCTACTCCCAGTTCATTGGCAATGATATTACTTAAGGTCGTCTTGCCCAAGCCGGGAGGTCCGTGCAAAAGAACATGGTCTAACGCCTCGGCCCGCAGACGCGCCGCCTTGACAAAGATGCGCAGATTATCCACTACCTTATCCTGCCCGCTGAAATCTTCAAAATTCAGCGGACGTAAGGCATTCTCAAAATCGCGTTCCTTAGTTGTGAGCTGTTGCTCGCGTATATCAAAATTTTCTTCCATTTTTTTGTTTATGACACAAAGGTACAAAAGATATTATTATTATAGAAAGAAAGATGGAGGAATTCATTTTCAGTTCCTCTCTGGTCCTTCTTTTCAACATTATTATTGTATTAATTATTATTCATTATGGGAATTACATTAGGAAAGAAACAATTGAACAAAGGAAGAGTTTCGCTTTATTTGAATTACAGTTATAACGGGAAGCGCCGCAAAGAGTATTTGGGCATCATCCTGGACGCTCCTACCAGTGCAGAGCGAAGAGCGGAAAACAGAAACAAGGTACTAATTGCCAGGCAGATAAGAGCAAAGAAGGAACTAGAATTCTTATCTGTTGAATATCATCTGAACGATATAGAAAATACATTCGATGATATACTTCCAACAGATAAAAGCAATGTTCCCGATTTCTATATTCTGATAGGACAATACCTGGATACCTATCACAAAAAGGACAAGAAAATGGTCAGGGCATGTATCACCCACCTGCGACTGTTTACAAGAAAGAAAAGCTTACCTGTAACCCTTCTCACAAAAGATTTTTGTATAAATTTTCTTGAGTATCTCAGGGATCATCTCCGAGGTAACACTCCCATCGGATATTTCAAGAAATTCAGAATGTGCATCAATAAATGTATAGAAAAAAAGTTAATGACCTCTAACCCTACAGATGGTATCCGCCTGATGCAGTTTGATGAGGTAACCAAAGCAATCCTCAGCTTAAAAGAGATTCAGAAACTTGCTATCACTCCATGCCCCAACAACGAAGTAAAAAGGGCATTCTTGTTCTCTTGCTATTGTGGGCTGCGCTGGTGTGATGTGCACCAACTGCAATATAAAGACATAGATTTCTCATCAAACCGCCTTACTATTCTACAACAGAAAGTACAGTCACACTCCAAAAACGCAATCTTGCATCTAAACTTAAACCACACTGCCATCAAGCTCCTGCAAAGACATAAAGGCATTAACGAGGAGTTGGTATTCGGGCTCCCCTCCTATTCTTACACACTAAGAATTTTAAACAAATGGGTCAAAAGGGCTAATATACACAAGCACATCACCTTCCACTGTGCCCGGCACTCATTTATCACCAACATTATGGCAAATGGAGCTAATATCAAGACCGCCGCCAGCCTTGCAGGACATTCTACTACCCGGCACACTGAAAAATATGTTCATATCATAGATGAACTCAAACAAAAAGCAGTAGATAGTTTACCGGATATTATTGTCAATTATAAATAAAAAAGGACCTGAAACGGCCCTTACATCATTAAAGTTGTCACACATATAACTGGTGTTCAAACAATTAGTATTACTGTATAGTATCCGGCACGAATACGACCTACCTGAGTAATGCGGTGAACAACTACTTCGGATGCAAT
>ENA-OPFG01000202-OPFG01000202.1-human-gut-metagenome-genome-assembly--contig:-NODE-202-length-41107-cov-2.409261_pt1 | contig 41107 bp, 35 predicted proteins | sample MGYA00241304_ERZ501542 | MGnify/ENA primary metagenome ERZ501542 (study PRJEB25962, sample SAMEA2042427) | human gut metagenome | biome: human gut; feature: human-associated habitat; material: faeces...
CAATATAAGAAACCTGTTTTGCTTCTTTAATAATATCGTCTTTTTGAAAGTCTCCAATTAAAAAAGGGGACTTTTTATTATGCTTTTTAATATTTTTTAAAACAGTTACACGATCGTAATTGGCATAACAATAAAGGCAACTATGTAAACACGTATTATAAACGCCAATATCATTATTTAATAAACAACGGCATCCTTGTCTAGCTTCATTTATTTTAGGAAGTTTTAAAGAACAGTCTAGGGCTTTTTCAATAATTTGTTGATTCATACATCCACTTGTATGAACACCTGTTGTTTTTAAAGATTCATTTTCGTGACATGTATAGATTTCAATGTTATATTTTTTTCCAATTTCTACAAATTTTTGACAAAGATAGATTTGATCTTTTTGATTTACTTCTTGAACTTCTTTAAAATTCTTTTTTGTTTTTTGATATAAATCGATAAAACTAATGACACATTGATGAGTATATCCAGTTAGTTTTTGACACATTTTTTCAAAGATTCGAAGATGATATTCAATGGTATAATAATCATTTAAAAAGATAGGGTCATAACGCCAACCAATACAATGACTTCCTATTTTTTTAGATAGTTCAATGAAGCTACGAATAATTTCATTTTTGTTGGGAACATAGGGTTCAATCGTTTGATTGTAAGGGGTGATTGTTACAAACCAGAATTGTTTATAGTCTTTAATTAAATCTAGACGTGAAAGCATTGGTTTAGGATTTTTAGTACAAAAACAAATAATATCAATAAATTTTGAAAATGCAGATTATGAGGAATTACAAGACAGAAAAAAATTATATGAATATATAAAAGAAAGATTAGTAAAAGGAAAAAAGACATACGTTTTTCTAGATGAGATTAAAAATGTAAACGAATTTGAAAAAACAGTAGATAGCCTATTTATAAATAAAGATGTAGACTTATATATAACAGGTTCAAATGCATATTTATTATCTTCAGAATTAGCAACATTGCTTACAGGAAGATATATAGAAATAAAAATGTTGCCATTATCGTTTAAAGAATATTTATCAAGCTTTGAAGATAAAACAGACTTGTCAAGAAAATTTAGAGATTATCTAAGATATAGTTCATTTCCTCAAGCAGTTGAATTATATAAAATAAACCCAGAAAACATAAATTTATTTTTAGATGGAATATATAATACTATTTTATTTAAAGATGTAATGCAAAGAAAAGGAATAACAGATAAAAATGTCTTAGAAAGAGTTACAAAATATTTGTATGACAACATAGGAAATAGAACAAGTATGAAAAGCATAAGTGATAATATTGAAGGAATAGATAAAAATTCATCATATAATACAATTTCAAACTATGTAGATGCATTAATAGATAGCTATTTAGTATTTAAAGCCAACAGATATGATATTAAAGGAAAAGAGTTTTTAAAAACTCAAGAAAAATATTATGCAATAGATATAGGATTAAGATATTATATGTTAGGACAAGGCTCTGGTCGAGATATGGGGCATATATTAGAAAATGTTGTGTATCTTGAATTGTTGAGACGAGGATATGAAGTATATATAGGAAAATATGATGATTTAGAAGTTGACTTTGTAGCAAGAAAGCCAGAAAATACTGTATATTATCAAGTTGCATTAACAACTAGAGGAGAAAATGAAGGAGATAATAAAATATTAGATAGAGAATTAACTCCATTAAAGAAAATAAATGATAATTATCCTAAATATATTTTGACATTAGATGATGATTTAGATGCAGACTTTGATGGAATAAAGAAGATAAATGTGTTGGATTGGTTGCTTGATGAAAAAAATAATTAAATATACTGATGAAAAGCAAAATATGAAAGTAATTGAAAGTTACAGAATTATTTTGCTTTTTTGATAATAAAAGACAAGTTTCGACAAATTTTTCGCAGATTGAATGTTATATTAAGTGGGGGGATTAATATGTCAAATAAAGAAGTAGGAATATATTTAATAGATAAAAAAAAGTTTAAAGAAGAAAATAATGATGAAATTATAGAAAAAATTATTAGTAATGCTAAGAAAAAATATAATTTTATTGAAATGGAAAACAATAATATTAATGGATATAAGATAAAACTTTATAATTATATTTCTTATTCTAAGGATTCGTGGAGTTCATTTTTTGATTGCAAATCAGTTGATGAAAAATTAATAAAAAAAGATACAGTTTCTAATAATTTTATGGCTTTTATATATAAAGGAAATAATGTTTTTTGTATTACAACAAATAGAGCATATAATGATATTCAAAAATATATAGTGTATTTCTACGGAGTATATATTATGTCCTATTTTATAAAATCTGATGATAAAATTAGGAGTGCTACATATAGTAATATAATGAGCAACTTTCTTGGTGGCAGTGAATATTTAGGAGAGGAATATCAAACCACATTAAATAAGTATTGGGATAGAATAAATACAAATTTAATGGCAGAAGTAGATAAAAAAAGATTATATACAGAATTAAATTTAAAAAATAAAAGAAAGAATAGCAAAGTAAGATGTGATGCTAAAGATAATTTTACAATATGTAGTAAAATTGATTTAAAAGAATTAATTAAAATAATCGAAAAATTAGATGAGATTTCAAATGATTCTTTAATAGATAAATTTAACACGATAGAAAGAATAAAAGATGAAAAACTGATAAAAAAATTAGATGATAGCTTGATAGAACATGTATATGAAGCATATAAAAATAATTCATTAGATGTATGTATTGTTCATAAAAACATTGATAGTTTTTTTAATTCGATGTCATATTCTTTTTGGAAAGATGGGGAAAATTTGTATGAATGTGATACGATTCCAAATTCGAATGATATTGTAAAATTGTTCAAAAAAATCAAAGTAAATTCTAAAGAAGAATTAAATGAAAGCTTAAGTAAAATTAATATAATGTGTAGAGATTCAGATAATGGGATATTAATATCAGATCATTTAAAGAATTTTCTTAATATAAATATAGAAGTAAATAGTAATAGTTATATTTTTCAAAATAAAATATGGTACAAATTAACTGATAATTATATAGATATATTAACAGAAATTTTTGAAATGATAAAATTAAATTATCAAGAAAATGGAATAAAATTCAAGAAATGGAATAATGAAACAGAAACAGATTATATAAAAAAATATGATAATGAGGAAAACTTTTATAAAATTCATCCTAGATTAGAGGATGGAATTGAAATCTGTGATTTAATGTATATTGATAGAAAGAATAAAGTAATTAAAATGTTATTTTTGAAACAAGGATTTGGAGCAAGTACAAGAGATTTAGCTATACAAACAACAATGGGGGTAAAAAGACTAGACTCTATGTCTAATGATGAAAGTAAATTAAAAAAATTTTATGAAAAATATATAAAAGTTAAAAATAGAGGTTATAAATATAGTGATTTTAAAAAAGATATAAAAACATTTTTTAAAAACGCTATTATAGTTTACAATTTAAAAAGTAATCAGACTGAACAATCTAACATAGGAAAACAAAGTATCATATTTGCAAAGAATGAAATCGAGTTAATGGGAAAGTGTAAATTTACTTTAAAGCAATTATAAATGGAGAAGTGATTAAATACCATCTGAAAATTGGAAAAATGATCATTCTAATTTGTTGTCTGTAACAAAAATGATATAAAAAATACTAATAAAATTTGAAAAAAATTAAAAGATAGAATATTTATTTACAACTGTGCTACAAAATTACAGAAACGTAGCACAATTGTAAAAAATCAATATAAACTTAAGTATTTATGAAGCAAATTTAAAAATTACATCCATAACATCTACACCAACTTAACCTCCTCCATCACAAACTCATCAACCATTTGCTGAATCATATTCAAATACTTAACCTGCTCAACAAAACTCTCATTCTCAGAAGGAGCAGGAAACCTTTCTTTAAGTTCAAACTCAACCAAATTAGCATAACCCTTCAAATGATATTCAAACTCCAACAAATAATCCATAACAGAACCATCCATAACCAAACGAGAAAACTTAAAAGGCTTATACTCTTCCAAATAATTCTTAGCCAAAACACCATATTTACCTAGTTTCAAATTTACCACCACCCAAACTCATAATAACTAAATTCAAGCAATCACCAAAACCAGCCCTATAATATTTATCATTCCAATAACCAATATAATCAAGATAATTTTCATCAAGCTTGTCCAATTGCTTTTGAACATACTTCTTATTACAACATGCAACATTTTTCAAAATGTTATCACAATACTTATCAAACTCAATCAAATGTCCTTTATCCTCTTCAGTAATTCTGCTCAAACACTCATCTCTAAAAATTATCCATTCTTTCATTAAATCATTAACTTTATTATCTAAATCCATAAAAATCATTCCTTTCAAAATTTAATCAAAAATCTAAAATAGCCATAAAAATGCATTAAAAAATAATCAAAATCGTAAAAAAATAAATTTAATTACCACTTAAAATTAAATACAATTAGTAAGAATTTCTAAAAATTTCCCAACAAAAATTAAATGAAATTAGTACAAATCTCCTAAAATATTCCAATAAAAATTTGGAAGAAATTGGGGATCAAATTTTCAAGATCACCCCAATTTTAACAAAATTGCACACTAAATAAAAAACCAGCAAAGTACTAATATCACTAGCATACAATACAATTCAACACATCCAATAAAATTGATTATCAGCATCTTTATAAATAACAGAAAGATTCTCTTTCTTTATTTTTCCTTCCTTCATCAATTTATGTTTTTCATCTACAATCTTTTCGATTAGTTTTGATGATGGCTCATCTGTAGATAATTGTTGCGTTAATTTCCCTTTGATTGCTAGGTCTATAATTTTAGCTTTTAAAATTTTTTTGTTGGCATTTATAATACCAAAAGATTTCTCTATTTGATTTATATTTGATATTAAATTTTCTATTTTATTTACTATTTTACATTGTTCTTGAAGTGGTGGAACTGGAATTAAATACTCCATTACATCTCTTGCTCCTAAATTAGGTTGAGCAGTACCGTTATTAGTAGAGTTTATCTCTTGGGTAATTAAAGGTGAATCCAAGTAAAGTGATATATAATCATCTAAAATTTCACCAATTTTTCTAAGAATTACAAGAGATGAAACAATTGCTCCAGTATCATAATTATATTTACAATGCTTGCCTAGTGGACCTCTTAAGCAAAATACAAAATCATTTTTTCGTAATTTCCCAGTTCTTAATTTATTATATTGTTCATCTGATACAAATAATAATCCCTCTTTTTTTACTGAATTATTTTCCATATTTATTGCACTAATAAAAGGAATTTTTCCATCAATTAATAGCTTTTCTTTTGATGGATAATTTTTCCCTCTATCACCATTTATAAATTGAAAAATACTTTTTAATCTTGTCCAAGACCAATTATTAGGTATACTAAAAGGAATTAAATTTGAAATATCAATTATTTTCCCATCATCAAACTTCTCATAATAATGATTATCTGAAGAAATGTAGTAAATTAATTAAAGTTATGATATAATTTTGTTGAATGGAGGAATGGATAATGTCAAAGTTAAATGTAGATCAAAAAAATATATGTGCATTATTAGGAGATAAAAAATCGGATTTTGTTATTCCTGATTATCAAAGACCCTATGCGTGGACTGAAGAAGAATGTCAAACATTATGGGAAGATATATTTGAGTTTTCTTTTCCAGAAGGAAAGTATAATCAATTTAATAATGATGAAGAATATTATTTAGGACCAATAGTTACATTTAAAAATGATAATGGAAAATTAGAAGTAATTGATGGACAACAAAGATTAACAACATTAATGCTACTATTAAGAGCTTTTTATGTTAGATTTGGTTCTATGAAAACAGAAGAATCAATGAAAACGAAAGAATTAATTGCAAAATGTTTATGGAAAACAGATGAATTTGGTACAGCTAATTTAAATGAATTAAAAATTGATTCGGAAGTTGCTACAGATAATGACAAAGAAGAGTTTCTAGAAATATTAAAAACGGGTGAAGTTAGAGATAATCAAAAAAGTAAATATGCAAATAATTATAGATTTTTTCAGAAAAAGATAGAAGAATTCTTGAACGAGTATTTAGATGTATTTTCATATTTACCTATTAGAATACTTAATAATTGTATCTTACTACCAATAGAAGCAGATAATCAAAATACAGCATTAAGAATATTCTCAACTTTAAATGATAGGGGATTACCTTTATCAGATGCAGATATATTTAAAGCACAATTTTATAAATATTATTCTGCTAAAGGCGAAAAAGATGCTTTCATAAAAAAATGGAAAGAACTAGAGGAAACTTGCGAAAAAATATTCAAACCACAACAAGGAACTCCAATGGATGAACTATTTACAAGATATATGTATTTTGAAAGAGCTAAACAAGGAATTAAATCTTCTACGACAGAGGCTCTAAGAAAATTTTATGAAAAAGATGATTATGCAATATTAAAAAAAGAACAAACCTTAGATAACTTATCAGCATTAGCTGATTTCTGGAATGATATAGCTAATCAAGATGAAGAGAGATTTTCAAAGAAAATATTAAGAAAACTATTTATACTAAATTATGCTCCAAATGGTATGTGGAACTACTTTGTTTCAGTGTACTTTATGCAAAATAAAGATTATGAGAATCAATTAGATGAAGAAAAATTTTATAACTTCCTAGATACGATAATTCCATTTATTTGGGCTTATGCAGTATACAATCCAGGTGTAAATGCTTTAAGAACTCCAGTATATGCTGAAATGATAAACATAGTTAATAATAGAGAAGTTACATTTGAGGAGTTTAAATTTGAATTATCTGCAATTAAAAACTCTATTGAAAATTATAGATATATGAATCAAAGACCAATTACAAAATCTATGCTAACATGGTGGGTATTCCAAAATGAGAATCAAGAATTGCTTGAATTATCAAGTACATTTGAAATAGAGCATATATTTGCAAAAAATAGACAAGAAAACGAAAAAAGTTTAACTAATTCAGAAAATCTTGAAGCATTAGGAAATAAATCTTTATTAGAAAAAAGAATAAATATAAGAGCTTCAGATTATAGATTTGAAGACAAAGTAAAATATTATAAAGGATTTACAAATTCAAGAGGAGTGCATAAAGAAGGTACAAAAATAAATGAATTATTATCTATGGCTTATAATAGAGAAGATTATACTGAACATGATATAATGGATAGAAATAATAATATAATAAAATCTTTTCTTAATTATATGAAAACTAAAAACTTAATAAAATAATTAGAATATTCAGAAGTAAAAATACTTTTCATAATCAATAATAAATTGGTTATGGAGAGTATTTTTATTTTGTATTCAAAATTTATATATAAAAACCAATTGACATAATCAGCAAAACATTATATAATCCGACTTAAAAATATTCATTTAAGTCGGATTATTTTTTGTGAGTTTATAAGAATACTTAAATATCAATAAATTTGTTCAAATAGGAAAATGTAAAAGATTAAAAATAAAGCTTGTTATCTTCGAGATTTATAATATAAATTTTGTTATTATATATGTAATCAAATATTTGATTACATATGAAAGGAGAATACTATGAATAATTTAATAAGTGTATTTAATAAAGCAATAGAATACATTGAAGAAAAAATAAAAAATAGTGAAGAAATAACTAATAAAGATATTGCTGATATTTGTGGATATGAGCAACATTATTGTTCAAAGATTTTTCAAAAGTATGCAAATATGAATATTCAAGAATATGTAAAAAGAAGAAAAATGTCATTTGCTTTTGGAGAATTGATAACATCAAAGAAAAATATTTCAGATATTGCAGAAAAGTATTTATACAGTGCAGATGGATTTACTAAAGCTTTTAAAGATGTCTTTGGAATTACTCCAATACAATTAAGACGTAGAGAAAAAATCGAAAATATAAGTAATAAATATTTAAATTCAATGTATATTGAGGATTATTCACAATATATAGGTGAAGTTAAAGATTATACTATTGCAGATGAAGAAGAAATGAAATTTATAGGAATTTCTGATATAGATTTGCTTTCAGAAAATATTCTTACAATAGAAAATGATTTTGAAGATATGGCTATTATTAATGAAAATGGGAAGATGTTTGAATTATATTATTATTTAGATGAGAAAAGAACAGCTCCAGATATATTTTACGGAAATTATTATAGTCCATTTGGATACTATCCTAAAGATTTTAGGATTATTAAAGTACCAAAGCAAAAATGGGTTAAATTTAATGAGGAGAGTATTAATAAATATATTACTATAAGTGCTATAAAATCGTATTTTTATAATGAATGGATAAAAAAACATAAAGAATATGAAATTGATGATAATTATGAAATTGCATTTGAATGCTATAATGATGAATATTTGGAAGATGATTATCCATTAACGAGGTGTGAAGTATGGTTTCCAATAAAAGAAAAAAAATAATTATTGATTCAAATATGACAATATCCGAGTTAAGTCTGATATTCCTTGAAAATAAGTATAATCAAATTTCTTATAATACTTATGGTAATTATCAAGATAGATTAAAAATAATAAATGAATATTTAGGAAATATAAAATTAAGGGATTTTAGAAAGGATAGAATTAATGATTTTGAAAATTATCTCAATAATGAAAGAAAATGGAACTACACCTTTAAACCATCAAATATAACGATTAATGAGATAATGAATGTTCTCAATCAATTACTAAAAGCAGCAATTAGATGGAATTTACTTGATAAAGATTATAATTGCATTGTTAAAGAAAAAATAAGTGAAGATGAAAGAATTAATTTAAAGAAACTACAAGATCAAATTAATGATTTTCAAAAAATCAGGATAACAAATAGTTTAGACATAATTTGGAATACAAAGAGGTGATTGTTATGATTAATAAAACTGAATATGATACTATTTTAGCTTTGGCTAGAAAAAGCAATTTTAAAAAGATAATGATTATAAGAGATAGTTGGAATACTGGAAATTGGTGTATTGTTAATTCAATAGAAATCAAACCTGATGGTGAACATTGTAAACCTTATGGATATATAAAATATTCAAATGGGAATACTTTTAAAGGCTATCTTCCAGCTGATAATACATATTCTTGGAAATTGATAAAAGTATTAGATGAAAATATGAAAGTTATTAAATCAAAGAATGAAATATAAAAGTAATAAAATAATTAAATTTGCTTTTTTTGATATAAAGTTACACGTTTCGACAAATTTTGTATATTTAATGATATATAATGTTCTAAAATAAGAAAGAGGGAAATATATGAAAAAATACGAATTAGAAGCAAATGATATCAATATTCATAATTCATTAATAGATGATAAATTAGAAAATAAAGAATATTTAAGTAGTCTTATAAGATTAATTTCAAATATAGATGATAACGAAGTTATTTGTATAGATGGTTATTGGGGAGTTGGAAAAACATTTTTACTTAAGCAATTAATGTATTTAATAATGCATTATAAAGAGAATAATAATCAAGAACAATTTAAAGTTGTTGAAGCAGAAAAAGATGTTTTAATTAATATATGTGACAATAATATGGTATTCTATTATAATGCATGGGAAAATGATGATCACAGTGACGTTTTGGAATCAATTATTTATAATATATTAAACTGCTATCCAAAATATAAAAATGAAGTTACAAGTAAATTTGATAAAGAAGAAACTGTTAAAGAAGTATTAAATATTTTAACAAAAATTGTATCAAGTAAATTTTTAAATATAGATTTGAGTGCTGAAAAAATAGATAGAATAAAAACATTTAATGACTTATCAGATGAGATTAATACATATGAAGAAAGAAAATCATTATTTGAAAAATTGGTAAATAAAATTCTATCTTGCAAAAGAATGATATTAATTGTAGATGAATTGGATAGATGTAATCCATACTATGCTACTAAATTATTAGAGACTATTAAACATTTTTATAATTTATCTAATGTAACAGTAATTATAGCATCAAATAATAAAGAACTACAAAATACTATAAAAAAACAATATGGACAAAATTTTAATGCTTATATTTATTTGAATAGATTTTATGATTATATAATGACAATAGATAATAATAGAAGTATTGATTATGCAAAAAAATATTTAGAATATAGAACGGAAACTTATTTGCCTCATGAGGTATTTTATGCGATGATAGAAAAATATCAATTTTCATTAAGAGATTGTAATAGATATAGAGTATTATATGATACAGCAGTAGAATATATAGAAAACACTGATAAAAGAAATTTTTTCTTTAATAAAAAGGAAAATTACTGTATTTATAGTATAATTCTTCCAATTATTTATGCATTCAAGATTAAAGATATTGATGCATATAATCAATGCTTAAATAGACAAACTAAGAAACTTGAGGAAGCGTTATATTACTTAAATGATTATTTCAATAAAAAAGGTCATGGAAGATGGTTGTTAGAATTTGTTGAAATAAATAAGCAAAACGAAGAAATTACAGATGAAGAGATAATAACAGAAATATCTAATACATTTAATAAAGTTCTTAATTCAGGGGGAATAGATAAGTTGTTTTTAAGGGCAATACGAGTTAGTTTATAATAAAAAAGTGTGAAAGTTAACTATTAGAAAAATAGTCAATATTCACACTTTTTATTTTATAAAATATACTAAAGAGTTATATTATCCTATTATTTCAGATACAGGATAATACTAAGAAAATTAACTGACTTTAGTATCATCGTCTCAACAGCAAACACATTCCTATGCTGTTGTATAGGTAAATATCGGAATCTGTGGATATTTACCTTGTTAATTTTCCTTCACTTTAGACCTTTTTAAGTAACTATTAAACATTTTTCCTATCTGCTACACATAAAGAATTGTAAAACTATTTGTAATTTATAAAAAATTAGATAGATTACTTATCCATAATAAATTAAAATAACATAATAAAATCAAATAAATTAAAAACTGTAAGTGTATTTATTTAATAAGATTATAGTTATCTTAAAAAGGTGTGGGCTTAAAACTTTATATTTAATTTAACTTGTAAAATAGCTTAACAAGACCCAGTATGCTATAAATCTATATCAAATTCAATACTATTTAGCTTAGAAATCTCAAAATCAGTGTTACGAATTTTTAAATCAAGTTGTTGAATTTGAGAATTGATTTCTTCTTGATTGTAATTGATTTCTTGAATTTGAAAATAGGAGTTATTTACTTCAGTAACTCTCTGCTTTAAGTTTCGATAATTTAACAGAGTTTGTAAATTATCTTTTAATTTCCTTAAGTTGCTATTTTCAACTATTGCAGATTGAATTGTCCTACCGTCACTAAGTTTAAAAGAGTTATTCTTTTCATACAGTATGTTTTTTAATTTAGTAATTTCTTTAGATAATCTTTCAACTTCAGCTAATTCTTCTTGAAAATCCTTTTTGTTGTCCTCTACTATGTTTGTAGTACCATTCAATTCTTGAATAGAAGTATTTAACACATGCTTCTTTAATGCAAAAAACAAAGATGAGTATTGTCGTTCATTTTCATCAATTAAACACATTAAACTAGATAAATTTATTTTCATTTCTATCTCCTCCTTAACTTTATTAAATTATAAAACGAATAGAAATAAAAAAGGTCGCATAAAAAGCGACAAAAAAATAACGCTATAGAATAGCGTTGCAGTATGTAAATAGATAATCGTTTATGATATTTAAATCATAAATGTTATTATCTAAGCAGTAGTTTATAATTAGGTCAAATTTGTTTGTACTTAAGGAATAACCAGCTGAATTTAATAATGTATTAAATTCAGACTTGTTTAATCTTAAGGAAAAACATAATTTGATAATTACATTCTTTCTAGGAATATAATCCTGATTACATCTAATTTTAGAAAATAACTTACGATCAATATCTACACGCTTGTAAATTTCAGAATCTTTATGACCACTCTTATCTATATAATAGAAAAGAGTTTCATTAAAACTCTTAGATTTACTACAATTTAAATATTCACAAATCTTACTATTCATAAGAACCTCCTCCTTTTTTAATATTATCTACATTTGATAATTGTAGTCTGAGGCTTATAGCCTAACAAAAGAGAATTTTTGTTCCTTGAATATTTAAATTGTAAAACTATTATAGCATATCTTGGGTAGAAAAATCAATAAATTAAAAAAATTTTAAAACATCTTGACATCGTTACGTAACGATGATAAAATAAAAATCAGAGAGGTGAGAAAATGGAGTACAAAGTATCAGAACTTGCAGACAAAGCAGGAGTAACAAAAAGAACAATACACTATTATATAAGTAAAGGATTGCTTTTACCACCAGACGGTAGTGGGGTAAATAGCTTATATAATGATGAACATCTAGAAAGAATACTTCTAATAAAGAAACTACAGGCAGAATATATGCCATTAAATAAGATAAGAGAATATATTTTAGAAAATCCTACAGTGAAAGTACAAAAAAATGCTAAAGAAATAAAAACAAAGATAGCTAGAGATGAAGGACAGGAAATATACATTAGAGAAAATGTATGTGATATATTTGAAATCCATTATTCAGAAGAAAATGGTGAAAAATATAAACACATCATTGAGAATGTAAAAAAATATGTAGAAAAAATGATGGAGGATTAATATGAATGTTGTAGATTTAAGAGAGTTAGCTCTAAAAAAAGTAAAAATAACAGGTAATGTTATAGGAAAATTTGGTTCATTTGAAATTGAACAAGTCTATAAAAATAGTACAAAAGATGTATTAGAAGTAGGGTATACTTTTCCAATAGTTGAAACAGCAACAGTTGTTGGATTCGAAATAAATGTTGGAGATAAAGTTTTAAAGGGTAAATGCAAAGAAAAAGGAGAAGCTAAAAAAGAATATCAGAGAAATATTGTTAAAGGTAATAGTGCATACATGATGGAACAAGAAACAGACAATATATTTAAAATTTCTGTTGGAAAAATTGATAGAGATGAAGAGGTTACTGTAAAAATTCAATATATTGATAAATTTGAAATTATTGATAATACTATACAAATTTTAATGCCTACTTTGGTCACTCCTAGATATAAATCTAATATTACAAGTAAATTAGTTTATGGGAAGGTTGATTATACGATAGATTTTAATATAAATATTGATAAATCATTAAATAGAAAAAGTATAAGTTGCCCAAGTCATAAGATAAACGTAATTGATGAAGATAAAATGGAAAGAGTAGAAGTATTGAACTATGATTTATCTAAAGATTTTAAATTATTAATAGAATTGAAAAATGAGCTATCATCTAATGCAATTACATCAAAGACAAGAGATGAAAAAAATATGATTTATTTATCATTTATGCCAGAAATATTAGATTCTTACGAGGATAGCGAAAAGGAATATTTATTCATAATAGATGTATCTGGATCAATGATGGGTGAAAAATTAGATGAAACTAAGAGAGCAGTAATTGAATGTTTAAAGCAATTAGATGTTGGAGATAAATTTAATATAATTCCATTTGAATCAGAATTTGAAGCTATGAATGTTAAATCAATTGAGTATAATGAAGAGAATATGAAAAAGGCGATAAGATATATTAACAAATTAGAACCTTTAGGTGGAACAGAAATATTGGATCCTATTAAATTTGCATTATATGAGAAAAATACAGATAAAATAATATTATTGTTTACAGATGGTCAAGTTGGAAATGAAGATGAAATAATAAAATTTGTTGAAAATAATGTTAATAGAAGTAGAATATTCCCATTTGGAATAGATACAAATGTTAATTCATCATTTATAAGACAATTAGCAAAAGTAGGTAATGGTAAAGCAGAATTAATACAACCTAATGAAAAAATAGATGACAAAATCATTAGAACATTTGCAAGAATACAAACACCTCTATTAGAAAAAATAACAATAGATTATGGAAGTAATAAAGTTATAGATGAAATAAGAGAAGAAAAATGCTTATTTAATTATGAGTTTTTTAATGTCTTTGCAAAAATAGAAAAAGTACAAGATGATATACAATTAAAAGGCAAAATTCTAGATAAAGAGTATATATGGAAAATTAATAAAGATAATATCAATAGTACAAATGTAGATTTAGAAGTATTATTTGTAAAACAAGAAATGGATAGGCTAGAGGAATATATAAGAAATACATATGATGATGAAAAAATAGAGAATTATAAAAAAATGATAATAGAGTTATCAGAGAAATACAATATTAATTCTAAATATACATCTTTTATAACAGTATATGAAAGAAAAGATAAATTACTAGAAGTTCCAAAATATCAAGAAACAAAATTAAGCAATAAGTTTGCTAAAGGAGCTATAGTAAATAAAGTATGGGATATGTTTGGTATGGATGAATGTGAAGAAGAGTATGAAGAAGAGGAATGCTGTGATATGGATATACCATCATTCTTAAGGTCAAAAAGTAGTTCAAATAGTTCAAACGACCTTGATATACCTTGCTTCTTAAGAAAGAATAAGGTAGTAAATTCAGAAAGCAAACCAATAGAAGTTAAGAAAACAAATAAAGAGATACTAGAAGAGAAGATTGATGAATACTACAAAGTATTTGTTTCTCAAAATGAAAAATCAATACTAACATTTTTATTATATGCTATATACTATTTAAAAAAGAAAAAAAATAATTTCAACTACAATGATTTATTAAGATTCTTAAAGAATCATAAACAAGAATTATTAGAAAATGAATTATATTTAAAACTTCTATGTTTATGTTATAAACAATTAGAAGATAACAGATTTCTTGATAAAAGGGAAACATTGGAGTTAATGAATGAAAACTTTAGAAAGATAGCAGTAACTAATTTAAAAATAAGTGTAGAATTTAAAGAGCTATCTGAAGATGAAATAAAAACAATAGTTGAAAATGACAAAGTAGTTGAGAATATTGATAAAGCGATAGAACATTTAATAACAGCAAATCATTCATTGGTAAGCTGGATGAGATAAATGATTTCTATTTTGGAAAAAACAATAACACAATTAAATAAAAACTTTCTTTTTTGGAAATAATATGATATAATATTATTATAAACAAAAAGGAGAGTTTTTTATTATGTTAGGAGAAAAAATAAAATTATATAGAGAATTAAATAAAATGACTCAAAATGAAATTGCTGATATATTAGAAGTAAGTACAGCAACTATTTCAAAGTATGAAACAGGAACATTAGAGCCTAATATAGAATCATTAAAAAGATTAGCAGAAACATTTAATATAACTGTAGATGAATTAATAAAAGATGAAGAAAAATTTGATGTTTCAAAAATAAATGTATTAGATGTACTAAGAGAACAAAAAGAAATGAAATTAAAAGGAAATTTATATCACAATACACAAGTAATATTTGCATATAATACAAATCATATTGAAGGAAGTAAATTAACAGAAGATCAAACAAGATATATATTTGAAACTAATTCAATCTTATTTGAAGGTCAAACTGTTGCAAGTGTTGATGATATATTAGAAACAGCAAATCATTTTAAATTAGTTGATTATATGCTAGATATAGCTGAAGAAAAATTGACAGAAGATATAATGAAAGAATTTCATAAAATACTTAAAGAAGGAACTATGGATAGTAGGAGAGATTGGTTTATGGTTGGAGACTATAAAAAAGTTGTAAATGAAGCTGGTGGAATTAAAACAACAGATCCAAAGAATGTTCAAAGAGATATGTCAAAGTTAATGGAATGGTATAATTCATTAGAAAAAATAACAATTAATGAAATAGTAGAATTTCATGTAAAATTTGAAAGAATACATCCATTTCAAGATGGAAATGGTAGAGTTGGTAGAATAATAATGTTTAAGGAATGTTTAAAAAACGGAATAGTACCATTTATTATTTTAGATAAAGATAAATTATTTTACTATAGAGGTTTAAAAGAATACAAAAGTGAAAAAGGATATTTAATTGATACATGTTTAAATGCACAAGATCAATATATCAAAATGATAGAATATTATCTGAAAGGATAGGGTAAAGGATAATGGAAGAAATAGAAAAGATGAAGTTAACTAGAAGTATAGTAGAAATTCAAAATAAAATTATAAATTATGATAGAAATAGTGCAATTGAATTAATAAAAAAAGTGAGAGAAGATCATAAAGGAAAGGAACAAATTGCATATGTTTTAAATAGTATTCCGTTAGAAATGGGAACAGATGAGATGATAATAAAAACGTTACAAGCTGAAGAGATTAGATTAACTTTAAAACTAAAAAATGAATAGCAGGTGATCCCTGCTTTTTCTGTATCCAAAATGTATACATCATGTATCCATAAACCTCCATAATTTTTAACGGCGAAAATCTCAAAAATGGAAAATAAGGGGTAATATTGCAAAATAAGATACACTAAATTAAAACAACTAAATACTTACAGCTGTAACACTTAGCACAATTTTAAAATAATTTAAAGTAAATGGCAAAATAAGCAAGAGTACGCTCATAACCCAAAGATTAAAATTTTAGACCAGCTTTGGCGGATGGTCAAGCCTGGAGAGTGTCGAGAAGAATCCCTGCACGGAGTAGAGCTGCTCTGTGCAACAATAATGGCGATCATGAATCTGGGCTGAACATAAGATCGTCACCCCAGAAGAAAAGAAGGTGAGGAATGAATTTTCCTCATCTCCGATATTATATTTTAGTAGGTATTACATTAACAGTTTTATAATTAGTATAAATAACCATGCCAGGCTTTGCTTTAGGCATTTTTTTTACGTTTTTCTTCAAAGTATAATCAACAGGTACATTAGATGAATATTTAGACTTACTGTAATATGCAGCTATGGCAGCACACTTATTTATAACTTTCTGTGGAGGCATTTTTCCATCAGTCTTTAATATTAAATGACTTCCATGACTATCTTTAACATGAAACCAGTAGTCATTTGAGTTAGCTAATTTATGAGTAATATATTCATTTTGTAAATTGTTTTTTCCAACAAAAATGGTAAATTCATCTATTGCATATTTTATTACTTCAAAATTCTTTTTTTTGTTAGAAGTATTTTTTACTTTAGAAGGTTTTACAAGTATACCAGAAATTTCATCATACACATCATTTAATTCTTCAATTGAGAGTGCATTATTTACAGAATAAATAACGCTTTCTATGTACTCAATTTCTTGCTCAATTTCAAATTTTTGCTTAGTTACAATTTCGTAAGTCGATTTTAACTTGTTATATTTTTTAAAAAACCTTTTAGCATTTTCACTTGGCGAAATTGAACTATCCAAAGGAATTGTTATTATTTTGTTCCCTTCATAATAATTTTCTAAGTCAACACTATTAATATTATAATTGTTTATACGATATAAATTGCTTATAATTAACTCACCGTATAATTTATAAGTATTCATCTCATTGCATTCTTTTAGCTTTAAATTAACATTTTGCAATTTTGTTTGTAGCTTTTTTATATTGTTAAGTAATAGTTTTAATATATTATTCTTAAAATTTTTAAAGTTTTCCGCATCTTCTTTTCTGATGTAAAAGTCGTCCAAAAAGAAATTAATAGACAAATTGCTTTCTTTACTTCCATTCTCTAGATAGAAATCTTTATCATACAATGCACATATAATATTATTTGAATTTAGATTATTTATTAAATTACAAATATAATTATATATAATAAATAAATTTTGGCTATTTATTTCACAAGGAATATTTAATAGAGTGCAACAATGTTCAATAAAATTTCTACTAATTCCAGTAAACATAGCAGAAAAGCAAGTCGGTAAATCGTTATTTTTATCATTAAATAATTCCTCAAAGTCATCAAAATTATTATAAGACAATAAATCTAGCTTATTAGAAGTAGGAAATAGATATTTAAATTTAGGCAATATATCTCTATTTGAACCATTAGAAGTAGATAAATGTCTTAAACTATTTATTATAATATCACAATCATCAAGCAAAATGACGTTGCTATGTTTTCCCATAAGTTCAACTATTAGTTTTTTGGTTGTAAAATTATCAGACATATCTAAATCTTCAAATTCAATAACAACAACTCTTTCTAAGCCTAAAGAATAAATTCGAGAAATCCTAGTGTTTAACAAATACTTTCTTAAAACCATACAGAAGTTAGAGGCAACAAGAGGATTAGGCTTTGTATTTGTTGTTAAGTTAATTCTATAATTAGCAGAGGAAATATTTATATTAAGTGCATATTTTATACCACTTACATAAACACCAATTAAAACCTCATCAGAAGATGGGCAAAAAATTTTATCTATCTTTCCACCAACTAAAGAATTATTTAATTCATATACAACACTTTTGGTAACTAAACCATCAAAGGCCATTCTAAATCACTCCATATACTTTAAAAACTTTTGAGAAAATTATAACAAATTACAGAGGATTTGTAAACTTTCTATTGACATTAAAGAAGTTTGTGCCTTATAATACTCTCATAGAGGAAAACTTCAGGAGGGTGCAGAAAAATATGAATAAAAAAAGTGTGTTTTTTTCTTCGAATTTAAATTATGACACTATAGATGACGAAAAAATAGTGGATATTGTTAAATCTGGGGATAAATGTGCGTTAGAGTATCTTATTAACAAATACAGAAACTTAGTAAATCTAAAGGTTAATAGATATTTTATAATAGGTGCAGAAAGAGAAGACATTGTACAGGAAGGCTTAATAGGTTTATTTAAAGCTATTAAAAATTTTAATACAGCCAAACAAAACTCTTTTAAAACATTTGCTAGTTTATGTATAGAAAGACAATTGATAACTGCCATAAAAACTTCAAATAGGCAAAAACACATGCCACTTAATTCATATTTATCACTAAATCAGGTGGCTTATGAGGGAGAAGACAATGACACAGAGTTAATAGATACATTTGATTCAAAAACAATAGAAGACCCACTTGAGACTATAACAAAAAGAGAATATTATGCAAGAGTAGAAAGCACTATAGACAAAATGCTTAGTGATTTTGAAAAGCGAGTGTTAAATAGATATATAAAAGGCGAAAGCTATGTACAAATTGCAGAAAGACTAAATGCACCGGTAAAATCAGTAGATAATGCAATACAAAGAATAAGAAAAAAAGCGACAAAAGAAATAACAGAATAGAATGTGCATATATCATATATGCACAAAATATGCTTCTATAGCTCAGTAGGTAGAGCACAGCCATGGTAAGGCTGGGGTCGCCGGTTCGATTCCGGCTGGAAGCTCCATTTTATGCATTAAGAAAGGAACGTGAATAAATATGAAAATGGGAATAGTTGGACTTCCAAATGTTGGTAAAAGTACATTGTTTAATGCTATTACAAATGCAGGAGCAGAATGTGCAAATTACCCTTTTTGCACTATAGAACCTAATATTGGAGTTGTACCAGTACCAGATAAAAGATTAGATGTTTTAGCAGAAATGTATAAAACACAAAAAATAACACATGCAATAGTAGAATTTGTTGACATTGCTGGCTTAGTAAAAGGAGCAAGCAAAGGAGAGGGTCTTGGAAATAAGTTTTTATCACATATAAGAGAAGTAGATGCAATTTGCGAAGTAGTAAGATGCTTTGAAGATAGTAATATAACACATGTTGATGGAACTATTAATCCAATAAGAGATATTGAAACAATAAATTTAGAGCTTGTTTTTGCTGATATTGAAACAATTGATAAGAAAATTGAAAGCGTAAAGAAAAAAATAAAAGCAGACAAAAAATTTCAAGAAGAACTAGATTTGTTAGAAAAAATAAAAGATACACTGGAGCAGGGAAAACCGGCTAGGTCCTTGGATTTTACAGATGAAGAAATAGGCTTACTAAAGGAAACATTTCTACTTACAATGAAGCCAATACTGTATATTGCAAATATTTCTGAACATCAAATTGAAAATATTGAAGATGACAAATATGTAAAACAAGTTATTGAGTATGCAGAACAGGAAAATGCAGAAGTTGTTCCACTTTGCGTTAAAATAGAAGAAGAGCTTGCAAGCCTAGAGGGACAAGACAAACAAGAAATGATGGAAGCATTGGGAATTAAAGAATCTGGACTAGATAGAGTTATACAAAAAAGTTATAATCTATTAGGACTAATGTCTTTTTTAACAGCAGGTGAGCCAGAGGTAAGAGCATGGACTATAAAGAAAGGTACCAAAGCCCCACAAGCAGCCGGAAAAATACATACAGACATAGAAAGAGGATTTATAAGAGCAGAAGTAGTCTCATATGATGACCTTATAAAAGAGGGTTCAATGAGTAATGCAAAAGAAAAAGGTCTAGTGCGTTCAGAGGGCAAGGAGTATATAATGCAAGAAGGAGATATTGTTTTATTTAGATTTAATGTGTAAATAATTGAACGAAATACAATATTAAATTATTTTAATGACATACAGCACACTAGGCAACATAAAACACCTCATTTCATATTATGTAATATGGAATGAGGTGATTTAGATTGAATTGGTTTGAGAGCTTAACACCAGTTATGCAAGCAATATTAGCTACGACTTTTACGTGGGCTGTAACGGCTTTAGGAGCTCTTATTGTATGTTTTTTTAAAGAAATGAATGGCAAGATTTTAGATACCATTTTAGGTTTTAGTGCAGGAGTGATGATTGCAGCATCTTTTTGGTCTTTAATTGCACCAGCCATAGATTTATCGGCAGAACTTGGCTACATAGCTTGGTTGCTACCAGCACTTGGCTTTGTGCTAGGAGGAATGTTTGTATTAATATCAGATGGTTTCTTAGACAGGATGCTAAAAGCAAAAAACAACTTAAAAAGTTCAACATCTTTAAAAAGAAGTATACTTTTAATATCTGCTATAACTATTCACAACATACCAGAAGGAATGGCAGTTGGAGTAGCCTTTGGAGGAATTGCAAATAATGTTCCACGGAATGACAATAATTGGAGCTATTATGTTGGCAATTGGAATAGGCATTCAAAATTTTCCGGAAGGAGCAGCAGTTGCATTACCATTAAGAAGAGAAGGTTATTCAAGATTTAAGAGTTTCATGATAGGGCAAGCGTCAGCATTAGTGGAACCAATATCTGCTGTAATTGGCGCAATACTTGTAATATATATAAGGAGTATAATGCCATTTTTACTTGCATTTGCAGCAGGAGCAATGATTATAGTGGCAGCAAGAGAATTGTTACCAGAATCTGTTAAGGAACACAAAAATCTGTCAACACTTGGACTTATATTAGGTTTTGTTATAATGATGATTTTAGATGTAGCATTAGGATAAAAAAAATTGTAAAAAAGGCTTGACTATGTGCGACAAAAATAGTACAATTAATTATGTAAGAAGTTATTTAAAGGTAATTTAAAAATATATGTCGAAAGAAGAGGTAAAAGATATGTCAAATGTATTAAAAAAGACTTTATTAGTTTTAGGTGTAATAATATTAATAAGTGCGGTAGCATTACCATTAATTAGCAAGGTAAAAGCAACAAACGAAGACTTGGACTTGAATTCACTAATTGATGATGGTGACGACAACAATACAGCAAACAATAATACTGAAAATTCTTCTAATAATACAACCGATGGAAATACGGAAAATACAAATGTAACATTAAATGATAAAGACAACAAAAATACTAGTGAAAATACAATACCAAAAACAGGTGTTACAGAAGATATTACAGTAATAGGTTTTATTGTTGTATGTGTTGGTTCTGCTGTATATGCATATAGAAAAGTAAGAAGTTATAATGTATAAAATTAAAGATAATAAAAGATAAAAAGATGATTTTTGTATAATGCAGAAATCATCTTTTTTATGTTGCAGGTGAATCTTGATTGAACGTCATGTGAAATTAAAAAATAATATTTTTTTCAAAAAAGGATGCAAAAATATATTAATGTATGATACAATGTAACAAGTAAATTTTAAATAAAGGAGAGTGCAAATATGTCCGAAATAAAATACAAAAGAGTATTGTTAAAACTAAGTGGAGAAATGCTTGGAGGACAAGAAAAAAGGGGAATTGACATATCTGTTTTGGATGAGATAAGTAATCAGATAAAAAGAATGTTAGAAGCAAAAGCAGAAGTGGCAATTGTAATAGGCGCAGGAAACTTTTGGAGAGGTAAAAAAGAAGATGAAATAGAAAGAACAACATCAGATTATATAGGAATGTTGGGAACAACAATGAATGGATTAGCTTTACAAAGTCGATTGCAAAAAAATGGTATTGACGCAATATTACAAACTGCAATAAAAATGGAACCAGTAGCTGAGCAATTTTCTAGAAGAAGAGCTGTAGAATATTTAGAGCAAGGGAAGGTTGTTATTTTTGGAAGTGGAACAGGTAATCCTTATTTTACAACAGATACTGCAGCAGCTTTAAGAGCAGCAGAAATAAATGCTGATGCAATATTAGTTGGAAAAACAATAGATGGTGTATATTCAGATGATCCTAAAATTAATTCGGCAGCTATAAAATATGATAATATAACATATCAAGATATTTTAAATAAAGATTTAAAAGTAATGGATTTAACAGCAATATCTCTTTGCAAGGAAAACAATATACCATTAGTAGTATTTGCATTGCAAGAACCAGAAAACATTATTAAAGCCATTAAAGGCGAAAAAATAGGAACATTAGTAAATTAAGAAAGGAAAATGAATTTATGGAATTTAATGAATTTGAAGAAAGAATGGAAAAAACAATAAGTGTATTTGAGGAAAATTTATCAGAAATTAGAGCAGGAAGAGCAAATCCAGCAATCTTGAATAAGATAACAGTAAACTATTATGGAACAGCAACACCAATAAACCAAGTGGCAGGAATTTCTGTGCCAGAGGCAAGATTAATTGTTATACAACCATGGGATGTTAGCTTATTAAAAGAAATAGAAAAGGAAATTTTGAAAGCAGATATAGGAATTAACCCAAATAATGATGGAAAAGTAATAAGACTAGCATTTCCAGAATTAAATGAAGAAAGAAGAAAAGAAATTGTAAAAGATATAAGAAAATTAGCTGAGGAAGCTAAAATATCTATTAGAGCAATAAGAAGAGATGGCATAGATTCTGCAAAAATAAAACAAAAAAATTCTGAAATAACAGAAGATGATTTAAAAAATGCAGAGACACAAATGCAAAAATTAACTGATAAAAAAATAGAAGAAATAGAAAAAATATTAGAAAATAAAGAAAAAGAAGTAATGAGCATATAAAACAATTGGGAGGCAATTAATAATATGGAAAAAAATTTACCTAAACATATTGCACTTATAATGGACGGAAATAGAAGGTGGGCAAAAGAAAGAAACTTAGATATTAAGCAAGGACATTATGCAGGTGCGGAAAATTTAGAGAAGATTGCATTATATGCAAATAAAATTGGAATTAAATATATGACAGTATATGCTTTTTCTACAGAAAATTGGAAAAGGTCAGAGACGGAAGTAAAAGGTTTAATGCTATTGCTAAAAGCATATGTAGAAAAAATGCTTGCAAAAACCAATTCGAATAATATAAAAATAAACATATTGGGAGATATTTCTAAATTGGATATATCACTTCAAAAAAGCATAAATAGAATATTAGACAAAACAAAAGAGAATACAGGGCTAACATTAAATATTGCTTTTAACTATGGTGGTAGAGATGAGATAGTTAAGGCTACACAAAAAATATCAGAAGAAGTAAAAAAAGGCAATATAAATGTAGAAGACATAGATGAGAAAATGGTTGGAGATTACTTATATACTAAGGGGCAACCAGATCCAGATATAATGATACGAACAAGTGGAGAATTAAGATTAAGTAATTTCTTACTTTGGCAACTAGCATATACAGAATTTGTATTTTTAAATAAGTACTGGCCAGATTTTAATGAAAAAGACTTGGACAATGCTGTAGAAGATTTTCAAAAAAGACATAGGAATTTTGGAGCAAACTAAAAAAGAAAGGTAAAATAATTATGAATTATAAAAGAGTTTTATCAGGAGTAATACTTTTTCCAATAATGGCAATTATTTTTATTTTTGGAAATACATATTTTGTAGATACTTTAATAAGTATTATAGCAATTATGGGATTATATGAATATTATAATGCATTTAAAACAAAAAATAAGCCTGTTGCAGTTATTGGATATATAGCAGCAGCAATGTTAGCAATTATGCATGTAATTCCTATTGACATAGCGTTAAAAGTAATTGCAGCAATAATACCAATATCTATATTAATATTATTTTTAAAAGTAATATTTAGTAATATGAGAACAAATATTAGTGATATATCAATTACTTTTTTTGGAATCTGCTATATAGTAATTTTTATAATGTTTATTCCGTTGATAAGAGAAAACCTAGCAAATGGTAAAATATTAATATGGTACGTTTTTCTTACTGCTTGGGGAACAGATATATTTGCATATGTAGTTGGAAAAAGAATAGGAAAACATAAATTTACCGAGGTAAGTCCCAATAAAACCATTGAAGGATGTATTGGTGGAGTGATAGGAGCAGTCCTTTTATCTATGGTATATACTATTGTATGTAATAAAATATGGAATTTACAAATAAATTATATTTTTATAACCGTAATAAGTGTTATACTTAGCATAATAGGTCAATTAGGAGATTTGGCGGAATCAAGTATAAAAAGATATACAGAAATAAAAGATACAAGTAACTTAATACCAGGACATGGAGGAATGTTGGATAGAATAGATAGTGTATTATTTATAGCACCTATTGCATACTTTTTATTATCATTTATTTAATTTTGGAGGTACGCTTTGATTAGTTTTTTAATAAATGCAATTAAAATAGTCTTTATCCTTGGCTTTCTTGTTTTTATTCATGAAGGTGGACATTTTATAATAGCAAAACTATGTAAGGTAAAAGTGAATGAGTTTGCAATAGGCTTTGGACCAACAATATGGAGTAAGCAAGGTAAAGAAACAAAATATGCTTTAAGACTTATACCACTTGGTGGTTTTGTAAGTATGGAGGGAGAAGAAGAACGTTCTGAAGAAGAAGGTTCTTTTAGTAATGCCTCTATACCAAGACGTATAGCAATTGTTATGGCAGGAGGAACAGTAAATATAATTTTTGCACTAATTGTATATTTTAGTTTGATGTCTTTTACAGGTAATAATATATCTAATATTGTAGATACAACTATACCAGGTTATAGTGCAGAAATTTATGGAATAAAAAGTGGGGATAAGATTTTAAAAATAAATAATCATAAAATAAGAACAAAAAATGATTTAGATGAAGAAATTAGAAAATGCAATGGAAATGAACTAATAGTTGAGGTAGAAAGAAACGAAAATAAAATTGAATATAAAATTGTACCAACAGAAGAAAAATACAATTACACAGGTATTGCATTAAAATATATTGAAAACAGCCCTTCAACGGAAATACTAGCGGTACAAAAAGATAGTCCAGCGGAAAAAGGAGGACTAACAAGCGGAGATGTAGTTTTAAAAATAAATTCTATAGATGTAGAAAACGATGCAGAAAAGTTAGTAGAAAATATAAGCAAATCAGAAACAAACATAATACAATTTACTGTGCAAAGAAATAATGAAATTAAGGATTTTAATATAGAGGCAGAAGAAAAATTTAACTATTATTTAGGAATCAATTTAAAAATGGCAGAAAATAACTTTACTAACAATATTTATTATGCGTTTTGGAATACAGGTGATTTCTTATTTTCTATAATAGATAATTTAAAAATGCTATTTACAGGTAATGTAGCAGTAAATCAACTAATGGGTCCTGTTGGAATAGGAGAAGTAGTTGTTGAAACAAAGGGTATAAGCGAATTTGTAAACATATTGGCTTTAATATCTATTTCTTTAGGAGTAACTAATTTATTGCCATTCCCACCGCTAGACGGTGGAAAGGTAGTGATTTTATTAATAGAAGGAATTAGAAAAAAACCATTAAAAGAAAATGTTGAACTAAAAATACAAATGATAGGCTTTTGCATTTTGATAGGCCTAAGTATTGTAGTAACATATAATGACATTTTAAGAATTTTTTAGACGAATTGATTTTTTAAAGACTATTAGAACAAGGTGAAAATAATGGAAAAAACGATTAAAGAAGTATTTAAGGACTATAATTCAAATAGTTTTGAGTTAAACGAAGCAAAAATAAAAACAGTTAATGTATTTAAAAAAACTGGAAGGATAGAGCTGATATTAATAGCAGAAAAACAAATAAAAATTTTGGATCTAATAGCATTTGAAAGATATATAGAAAAAAGGTTTGGATTCAAAGAAACCATAATAAAAATAGAATATATTAAACTTCCACCTTTTACAATAATAGAAGAATGGAAAAATATAATTGAATACATTGCATATAAGTATCCATTAACAAAAGCATTGCTAAAAGGCAGTATAGTAAATGTAGATGGTAATAATGTAAATATCAATTTAGCTCTAAAAGGAAAAGACATATTAGAAACTAGACGATTTGATCAAATAATTGCAGAAACTATGATGAATTTATACAATCAAAAATGTAATGTGAAATTTGTAGAAAAGCCACTTGAAGATATAATGTTACATCTACAAGAACAAAACAAAAAATTAGAGGAAGAATATATCTTAACAATTAAAAATCAAGAAAAGGAAAGCAAGAAAGAAAAAATAGAGGAGAAAAAAGAAGAAATAAAAGAATCTCCTAAACAAGTTATAGAAGAGAAACAAGAAGAGAATAGCCCATTAATATATGGAAGAAGTGTAAAACTAAAGGAAACTTTAGTAAAAGTTGCAGATTTATCTGTTGATAGTGGACGTGTATTGTTAGATGGTGAAATACTAAATATAGATTCCAGAGAGCTTAAATCTGGCAAACTTTTAGCAATGTTTGATTTGTATGATGGAACAAGCACAATTACGTGCAAGGCTTTTTTGGAAAAAGAGAAAGCAAAGGAAATATTGGGAAAACTAAGTGGAGTCAGAGGTGTGAAAGTAGAAGGTACAGCACAATTTGACCCATTTGCAAAAGAACTTGGTGTTATTGCAAACACTATAATAGAAGGTAATGGAATTAAGCGCGAAAAAAGGGAAGACAATGCTCCTATAAAAAGAGTAGAATTACATATGCATACACAAATGAGCCAAATGGATGGAATGACTTCGGCAAAGGATTTGATAAAAAGAGCTGTAAAATGGGGAATGAAATCTATAGCGATAACAGATCATGGTGTTGTACAAGCCTTTCCAGAGGCACATAAATATTTGGAAAAAGACCATCCAGATATTAAAATTTTATATGGAGTTGAAGCATATTTAGCACCAGATAAAGTATCTCCAGTATCTTTTTCTAAAAATCAAAGTTTAGATAATACCACGTATTGTGTGTTAGACTTAGAAACTACTGGAATTTCTTTCAGAACAGAAAAAATAACAGAAGTCGGAATAATGAAAATAAGAAATGGAGAATTGCTTGATAGCTTTTCTTGTTTTGTTAATCCAGAAAAGCCAATACCCCAAAAAGTCGTTGAGGTAACTAACATTACAGATGATATGGTAAAAGATGCAGATACAATAGATAAAGTTTTACCTAAAGTGATTGAATTTATAGGAGATAGTGTTTTAGTAGCTCATAATGCAGACTTTGATATTGGATTTCTAAAATACAATGCAACAGCATTAGGATTAAAATTAAATAATACATACATGGACACTTTGAAGTTAGCAAAAGAATTATTTCCTCAGTATAAGAAATATAAGCTAGGTATTATTGCAGAAAATCTTGGTATAAAAGTTGATGTAGCACATAGAGCCTTAGACGATGTGGATACTACAGTAAAAGTTTTCAATATAATGTTAGATATGTTAAAAGAACAAGGAGTAAAAACATTAGATGACATTGACAAAAAAGAATCGGGAAAAGCAGATTATAAATCATTACAGACATATCATGCTATAATTATTGCGAAAGACTATGTAGGACTTAGGAACTTATATAAATTAGTTTCGTATTCACATTTAGATTACTTCTACAAAAAACCAAGAATATTAAAGTCTTTGTTTAAGAAATATTCTGAAGGATTAATATTAGGAAGTGCTTGTGAACAGGGAGAAATATACAGAGCAATTGTTGCAGGCAAGACAGATGAAGAAGTAGAAGAAATTGCAAATGATTATGATTATTTAGAAATTCAACCAAATGGCAATAATATGTTTATGGTTAGAAATGGAACTGTGGCAAACGTAGAAGCTCTACAAGAAATTAATAAAAAGATTGTAGAGATAGGAGAAAAACTACAAAAACCTGTTGTAGCAACATGTGATGTTCACTTTATGGATCCGCAAGATGAAATATACAGAAGAATATTAATGGCAGGACAAGGGTATGATGATGCAGATGAACAAGCTCCTTTATATTTAAGAACAACAGAGGAAATGCTTAAGGAATTTGAATATCTTGGCGAAGAAAAAGCATACGAAGTAGTAGTAACAAATACAAATAAAATTGCAGATATGTGTGAAAATATAAGTCCAATATCTCCAGAAAAATGTCCACCGCATATTGAAGGTTGTGAGCAAACTATTAAAGATATAGCTTATAAAAAGGCACATGAATTATATGGAAATCCATTACCAGATATTGTAGAAGAAAGATTAAGTAAGGAATTGGATTCTATCATAAAAAATGGTTTTTCTGTTATGTATATTATTGCCCAAAAGTTAGTTTGGAAGTCAAATGAAGATGGATATATAGTAGGTTCAAGAGGTTCTGTTGGTTCATCATTTGCGGCATATGCAACAGGAATAACAGAGGTAAATTCTTTACCACCACATTATAGATGCCCCAAATGTAAACATTCTGATTTTACAGATTATGGATATGCATGTGGATATGATTTGCCAGATAAAGATTGTCCGGAATGTGGCACTAAAATGGTAAAAGATGGAATAGACATACCATTTGAAACCTTCTTGGGATTTAATGGGGATAAGGAACCAGATATAGACTTAAATTTTTCAGGTGAATATCAAGCTAAGGCACATAGATATACTGAAGTAATATTTGGCAAAGGAACAACATTTAAAGCGGGAACAGTAGGTACAGTAGCAGATAAAACAGCATATGGATATGTAAAAAAATATTATGAAGAAAGAGGAATACCTGTTAATAATGCAGAAGTATTAAGGATAGCACAGGGATGTACAGGAATAAAAAGAACAACTGGACAACATCCAGGAGGAATCATAGTTGTTCCAAAAGGAAGAGAAATATATGAATTTACACCTGTTCAACATCCAGCTGATGATCCGAATTCGGATATAATAACAACACATTTTGACTATCACTCAATAGATCAAAACCTTTTAAAACTGGATATATTAGGTCATGATGATCCAACAATGATAAGAATGTTGTATGATTTAACAGGAATTGATCCAACTAAGGTTCCGCTTGACGATAAGGAAACAATGAGCATATTCAGTTCTACAAAGGCATTAGGAGTAACACCAGAGCAAATACATAGTGAAGTAGGTAGTTATGGTGTACCAGAATTTGGAACTAAATTTGTAAGAGGAATGCTTGTAGATACTAAGCCTACAACATTTGACGAGTTGATACGTATATCTGGATTGTCTCATGGTACAGATGTATGGCTTGGAAATGCACAAAGCCTTATAGAAGAAGGAACCGTAACACTGAATGAAGCTATATGTTGTCGTGATGATATAATGATATATCTAATAAAAAAAGGAGTACCTCCAAATCATGCATTTAAAATAATGGAAACAGTGCGTAAAGGAAAGGCATTAAAAGACCCAGCTAAATGGGCAGAATATGTTGCAATGATGAAAGAAAACAAAGTGCCAGAATGGTATATAAAATCATGTGAGAAAATTAAATATATGTTTCCTAAAGCACACGCAGCAGCTTATGTAACAAATGCCTTTAGGATAGCATGGTTTAAAGTGCATGAGCCAAAAGCTTATTACACAGCATTTTTCACAATAAGAGCAGACGAATTTGATAGTGATGTTATGTGTTATGGCAAAGAAAAAGTAAAGAATAAAATGAAAGAAATAGATTTACAGGGGAATGCGGCAACTACGAAAGATAAAAATATGTATGCAATACTAGAATTGGTACTTGAAATGTATGAAAGAGGAATAAACTTTTTACCAATTGACTTATACAAATCACATTCTACAAAATTTCAAATAGAGGATGAGGGAATTAGGCCTCCATTAAATAGTGTACCTGGATTGGGAACTGTAGCTGCTCAAGGTATAGAAACAGCTAAAAAAGATGGCAAGTTTATGTCTATAGATGATATGAAAATACGTTCTAAAATAGGTAATTCTGTTGTGGAATTATTAACTAAAATGGGATGCTTAAAGGGAATGAGTCAAAGTAACCAAATGAGTTTGTTTGGATAAAATAAGGAGAAGAAGATGCTAAATATAGAAGAAATATTTACAGTTAAGAATATAGTAATATATTTAATAAGCATTAATATAGTTACTTTTTTAGCAATGTTTATAGATAAAAAAAGGGCAGAAAAAGGAGAATGGAGAATAAAAGAATCAACCTTATTGGGATTGGCAATGTTGGGAGGCTCAATAGGTGGAATTACGGGAATGTATGTTTTTAGACACAAAACAAAAAAACTAAGATTCTCAGTGGGATTTCCTGTAATATTAATAACAGAAATTGTACTGGCAATTTATTTTGTGATTAATATGTAAACTCAACTTAATTCTACGGTTTTCATAAACAAACGACAAAAATCGACTGTGAATAAATAATGAAAATAAAGTGCCTATTTGTAGTTATTCACAGACTTATCCACATTATCCACAGTATTACAAAAGTCATATTTTGTAAACTAATTTGTAATAATAGTGTAACATAAGACAAAAAATGTAATAAAATGGAAATGAGAACGTAAAATTATTGTTGACTTTTGACTGATAAATTGGTAGAATTTATTAAGTTATATAAAGAGAGGAAGTATGCAAGATGGCTGATTTAACAATGGATAAGATAGTTAGTTTATGTAAAAATAGAGGATTCATTTTTCAAGGGTCAGAAATATATGGTGGATTAGCAAACACATGGGATTATGGACCTCTGGGAGCTAGATTAAAGAATTCAATTAAAGATACTTGGAGAAAAAGATTTGTTCAAGAAAGAAAAAGCAGTTATGAAATAGATGCGGACATACTAATGCATCCAAGAGTATGGGAGGCTAGTGGACATGTTGCAGGCTTTTCAGATCCACTATTAGACTGTAAAGAATGTAAAACAAGACATAGAGCAGATAATTTAATAAGCGACTTTAATCCAGATGCACATGCAGAGGGAATGACACAGGAAGAAATGCTAGCATATATTAATGAAAATAAAATTCCATGCCCAAAATGTGGTAAATGCAATTTTACAGATATAAGACAATTTAATTTAATGTTTCAAACATATAGAGGTGTAACAAACGACAGCAAAAGTACCATATATTTAAGACCGGAGAATGCACAGGGAGAATATGTTAATTTCTTAAATGTTCAAAGATCAACAAGAGCTAAACTACCATTTAGTATTGCTCAAATAGGTAAAGCATTTAGAAATGAAATTACACCCGGAAACTTTATATTTAGAACAATTGAGTTTGAACAAATGGAATTCCAAACATTCTGTAAAGAAGGTTCAGATGAAGAAATATACAACTATTTTAAAGAATATGGAAAAAAATACTACATGGATTTGGGCTTACCAGAAGAAAAACTAAGATTCCATGATCACGAGAAACTAGTTTTTTATGCTAAAGCAGCTTGTGATATTGAATATTTATTTCCTTCAATTGGTTGGGGCGAAATAAATGGAACTCATAATAGAACAAATTATGATTTATCAAGACACCAAGAGTTTTCTGGAATAAAACAAGAATATCTGGATCCAGAAACAAACGAGAAATTTATTCCATACATAATAGAGTCTACATATGGTTTAGATAGAACTGTATTAGCAGTATTATGCCAAGCATATGAAGAGGAAGAAATTGCAGAAGGAGATGTAAGAACTGTTCTGCATTTGCACCCAGCAATTGCTCCATATAAAATGGCAATATTACCATTATCTAAAAAATTAAGTGATAAAGCAAATGATTTATATACAAAACTTTCTAAGAAATTTATGTGCGACTATGACGAAGCAGGAAGTATAGGAAAAAGATATAGAAGACAAGACGAAGTTGGAACACCTTATTGTATAACGGTTGACTTTGATACATTGGAAGACAATACTGTAACAATAAGAGATAGAGATACAATGGAGCAAATAAGAATAAACATAAATGAAATAGAAAATTGGATGAAAGATAAATTCGAATTTTAATAACATTCTAAAGAAAAGTGAGGAAATTATATTGGAAGAGAAAAATACAGCAAATGCAAAACCTAAAATATCTTTTATGAAAAATGTTTTAATACTTATGTTTTCAGAAGTAGCCGTAAAAGTTATGGGACTTATTTATAAATTAGTAATAACTAATATTGAAGGATTTGGAGACACAGGGTTAGGCTATTATTCATCTGGTTACCAAATATACTCTTTATTATTAGCATTGTGCTCTATTGGAATTCCATCTGTAGTAAGCAAACTAGTATCGGAAAGACTGGCAATAAATGATAATGCAGGAGCGCAAAGAATTTTTAGAATAACTATGAAATTGTTTGCTGGAATAGGTTTATTCTTTTCTGTGACATTATTTTTATTTGCAGATTTAATAGCAACTAAAATACTAAATGTTCCGGATGTTAGTTATGTTTTAAAAGTACTTGCACCAGCAATAGTATTTGTTGCCGCATCTTCAGTATTTAGAGGTTATTTCAATGCACAAAGCAATATGAAACCAGCTAGTGTTTCCTACACATTGGAACAGTTTTTAAACTGTGTTTTAAGCATTACATTTGTGTATGCACTTATAGGCAAAGACGCATATATAATGGCTGCAGGAGGAAATCTATCAACAACGATATCTGTTATATTAACTTTTGTTTACATCTTTATATATTATAAAAGACATAAAATTAAGTATGCAGAAGAAGAATTAAAGAATTCTCCAGAATATAACAAAACAAGTAAACAATTGTTAAAAGCAGTATTAGCCTTTTCAATTCCTATTACAATAGGCTCTATAATATCAGTTATAACTTCTGTAATAGATACAACAACTGTTAGTAACTGTATACAAATAGCTTATTCGGGAATAATAAATAGTAAAGGGGCATTAGAACAATTGGCGATGCAAAAAGCGGGAATACTTTCAAAAGTAGACACATTAGTAAATTTACCAATTGCAATAAATATAGCGCTTTCTACGGCGTTATTACCGGCAATTTCACATTCAGTGGCGCAAAAAGATTTTGATACTACAAATAAAAGATTATCTTTTTCTGTATTTATATCAATTCTAATTATAATACCATGTGCAATTGGCTTTATAGTTTTAGCAGAGCCAATATTAAAATTGATATACCCATCTGCTTCTGATGGAGCTTGGGTTTTAAGACTTGCATCTATTTCTATGATATTTATAGCATTAAGCCAAACTATAAATAGTGGACTGCAAGGACTTAGCAAAGTTTACATACCAGCAATTGCCTTGGCTGTTGGAGCTACGGTTAAACTTATTTTGAACGTTATTTTAATAAGTAATCCTTCAATAAATATATATGGAGCTCCAATAAGCTCTATAACATGCCAAATAATAGCATTTTGCATATCATATACATCATTAAAAAAATCTATAAAATTAAATATGGATTTTAAAAGAAATGTACTTAAACCAATCCTGGCTGGCCTAATTATGGGACTTGTAGTGTCTTTAAGTAATTATGGATTAAACCTAATTACTGGTAAAACAATTTCTACATTAATATCTATATTAATAGGCGTTGCTGTATATATAATATCGGTATTATTATTAAAAATATTAACAAAAGAAGATATATTTATGCTTCCTTTTGGAGCAAAGATATACAATATATTAGAAAAAAAGAAAATATATATGTAAATTAAACTAAAAGAGGAAAAATATAATGGAGAAGATTAAATATTTGTTTAAAAGAATATTAAAATTAGACTATTCAAATATGATAAAAATAGCAAAGGCCGTTTCAAAAAAGACTAATAAAAATCTTTTGTTTGTCTTATTTGATATGACAAAATGTGGACTAAAATATCAAGCAGGATATTACGACTATCAAGAATTTGAATTTTATAACCTAAATAAAGAACAAAGGGAAACATATTTAACAAGAGGAAAAAATAATGAAATAATTAAGAAATTCAATGATAAATCAAAATTTTATATATTTGACAATAAAGAAGAAATGTATAAGATTTATAACAAATTTCTAAAAAGACAATGGATGGTTTTAAATGAAAATAATTATAATGATTTTCTTGACTTTTTTAAACAAAATAAAGTAATTATAGTTAAACCGATAGACGGCGAAGGTGGCAAGGGAATTGAAAAATATGAATATATAAATGATGAAGAATCTAAAATAGTATATAGTAGTTTATTATTTAAGAAACAATTATTGGTGGAGCAATGTATAAAACAACATCCAGATATGAATAAACTTTATAACAAATCTGTAAACACATTAAGGATGTTTACATTTTATAAGGATGGACAAGCGTACTTTTTACAAGCAATACTAAAAGTTGGAAATGGTGGTGTAGTAGATAATTTTTCAAGTGGTGGAATGTACACTTATGTAGATGACGAGGGAACTGTTTATGCAGAAGCAATTGACCAAATGGATAATAAGTATTATAAACATCCAATATCAAATGAAACTATAGTAGGCTTTAAAGTACCTATGTTCAAAGAGGCTGTGAGCATGGTAAAAGAAGCAGCTAAGGTGGTACCAGAAATGGGATATATTGGATGGGATGTGGCAATTTCAGAGGATGGACCTGTATTAGTAGAGGGAAATTGCTATCCTGGAGTTTTCCAAGTAAAACCAAGTTTAGTAGAAAAAAAAGAAGGAATAATACCAAAATATAATAAAGTTATGCAAATTTTTGGAAACTGTTATAATGCTAATAACTCAACCATACAAAGGGACAATTTTAATTGACCATCCTATGAGGGATAAACTATATTTAATGAAATTTAAAAAAAATATTTACTTTTTTTACATTTTTGGATATAATATTGATGTTTCAAATTATTTGAGACATCAATTTTATTTATGATTTTATTTTTTCAATAAAATATAAAAATTTAATAGGAGGTTTTTTATGAGTCACAAGTATGTTTACTTATTTAAAGAAGGAAATGCAGGCATGAGAGAACTACTAGGTGGAAAAGGTGCAAATTTAGCAGAAATGACAAACTTAGGATTACCAATACCACAAGGATTTACAGTTTCAACAGAAGCTTGTACAAAATATTATGAAGATGGAGAAAAAATTTCTAAAGAAATTGAAGAAGAAATCTTTGAAAATCTAAAAAAATTAGAAGAAATTACGGGAAAAACATTAGGAGATGTAGAAAATCCTTTATTAGTATCTGTACGTTCAGGAGCTAGAGCATCTATGCCTGGAATGATGGATACAATATTAAACTTAGGTTTAAATGATAATGTTTTAAAGGGAATGGCAGAAAAAAATGAAAGATTTGCATATGACAGCTACAGAAGATTTATTCAAATGTTTAGTGATGTTGTTATGGAAATACCAAAACCATTCTTTGAAAAAATAATAGATAAAAAGAAGGAAGAAAAAGGTGTTAAACTAGATACAGAATTAACAGCAGAAGATTTAAAAGACTTAGTTGCGCAATTTAAAGCAATATATAAAGAACAAAAAGGTGAAGATTTCCCTCAAGATTCAAGAGTTCAATTAATGGAAGCTGTAAAAGCTGTATTCAGAAGTTGGAATAATGCAAGGGCAATAACATATAGAAGATTAAATGATATACCAGGAAGCTGGGGAACAGCTGTTAACGTACAAGAAATGGTATTCGGAAATATGGGAGATGACTGTGGAACAGGTGTTGCATTTACACGTAACCCAGCTACAGGAGAAAACAAATTATTTGGTGAATACTTAATGAATGCACAAGGTGAAGACGTTGTTGCAGGTATAAGAACACCACAACCTATAGAACAATTAAAAGAAACAAACCCAAAAGCATATGAAGATTTTGTTATGTATTCTCAAAAATTAGAAAAACATTACAAAGATATGCAAGATATGGAATTTACAATTGAAAGAGGAAAACTATTCTTCTTACAAACAAGAAATGGTAAAAGAACTGCAAATGCTGCATTACAAATAGCTGTTGATTTAGTAAATGAAGGAATGATAACAGAAAAAGAAGCTGTTTTAAGAGTAGAACCAAATCAATTAGATCAATTATTACATCCAAATTTTGATCAAGCTGCATTAAAAGCTGCAAAAGTAGTTGCTAAAGGCTTAGCTGCATCACCAGGTGCTGCAACAGGAAAAGTAGTATTTACAGCAGATAAAGCTGTTGAAATGTATGAAGCAGGAGAGAAAGACCTTATATTAGTTAGATTAGAAACATCTCCAGAAGATATTGATGGAATGAATGTATGTCATGGTGTTCTTACAGTTCGTGGAGGTATGACATCACATGCTGCAGTTGTTGCACGTGGTATGGGAACTTGCTGTGTAGCAGGTTGTGGAGAAATAATTGTAAATGAAGAAGAAAAATATTTCACATTACCTGATGGCAGAAAAGTTGCAGAAGGAGAATGGATTTCACTAGATGGATCAACAGGAAACGTATATGGGGAAAGAATAGAAACAGTTCCTGCATCAGTTTCTGGAAACTTTGCAAAATTAATGGGATGGGCAGATCAATACAGACAATTAAAAGTTAGAACAAATGCAGATACACCAAGAGATGCTAAACAAGCATATGAATTTGGAGCTGAAGGTATAGGATTATGTAGAACAGAGCATATGTTCTTTGCACCAGATAGAATTGCCGCAATAAGAGAAATGATAGTATCTAAAACTCCAGAACAAAGAGCAAAAGCTTTGGCGAAAATACTTCCAATGCAAAGAGGAGACTTTGAAGGATTATATAAAGAAATGAAAGGTTACCCTGTAACAATAAGATTCTTAGATCCACCTTTACATGAGTTTGTTCCACATGATGATGAAGATATAAGAGCATTAGCAAAAGAAATGGGATTAACATTTGAAGAATTAAAAAATATAGTAGAAGGATTACATGAATTTAACCCAATGATGGGACATAGAGGATGTCGTCTTGCTGTAACATATCCTGAAATTGCAGAAATGCAAACAAGAGCTGTTATAGAAGCTGCTATAAATGTAAATAAAGAAGGAATGAATGTTGTTCCAGAAATAATGATTCCATTAGTAGGAGAAGTTAAAGAGTTAAAATATGTTAAAGATATAGTTACTAGAGTTGCAGACGAAGTAATTAGAGAAGCAGGAGTAGAACTAAAATATTTAGTTGGAACAATGATTGAAATACCAAGAGCAGCATTAACAGCTGATGAAATAGCAAAAGAAGCTGAATTCTTCTCATTTGGTACAAATGACTTAACACAAATGACATTTGGATTTAGCCGTGATGATGCAGGTAAATTCTTAGGAGATTACTATGCAAAGAAAATATATGAATCAGATCCATTTGCTAAATTAGACCAAGTAGGTGTTGGAAAATTAATAGAAATGGCTGCAAAGATGGGAAGAGCAACAAGACCAGATATTCACTTAGGAATATGTGGTGAGCATGGAGGAAACCCCGCATCAGTTGAATTCTGCCAAAGAGTAGGATTAGACTATGTATCTTGTTCACCATACAGAGTGCCAATCGCAAGATTAGCTGCTGCACAAGCCGCAATAAAATATCCTAGATAAATAACCCAAAAGGACGTAAATATTACGTCCTTTTAGTATTATTAAAGTAATCTATAAAAAATGTAGGAGAGATTTTAATCGCCCGCACTTCGAAGATTCTAAACCTCTATTTTACATTTAAAGTTCTATTTTAGGTTCATACATTTCTAACCACATATTAACTTGGCACAAATATGCCATAAGCTGAGGTCCTGTCATCAACTGTCCAAACCATGGTCTAGAAAATGATTTTCCATCTGTATTTAAAATCTCCCAAACATATTCTTTATTAAATAAAGTTTTAATAGGAGCATCAGGCTGTTTCATTATATTGGTAAGCATTTCTTTTACTTTGTTTAAATATGTTGGGTTATGGGTTTTAGGATAAGGACTTTTCTTTCTATCAACTATTTCAGAAGGTAAACTATCTTTCATAATATATCTTAACAATCCCTTTTCTCTACCATTTAAAGCTTTTATTTCCCAAGGAATGTTCCATACATATTCTACAATTCTATAATCACAAAATGGAACTCTCATTTCAAATCCATTATACATACCCATTCTATCAGCACGTTCCAATAAAGTTTGCATAAACCAATTTAAAGTCAAATGAGAGATTTTCTTTTTTTCTAATGTTTCTTTAGAGTCACTACCAATTAAACTTACTTCATTAAGGCTTTCATTATATCTATAATCAATATATGCTTTTAAATCTACTTTTTCACTAATTTGGTTATTAAGCAAAGTCTGTCTTTCTTGTATTGCAATAGACCAAGGGAATGTATTACTACTTAAAGCATCTTCTCTAAAGAACCATGGATAACCAGCAAAGATTTCATCTGCACATTCGCCAGTAAGGGCAATAGATGCTTCTGGTTTTACATTTTTGCAAAATAATAATAATGAAGAATCTATGTCGGCCATTCCAGGAACATCACGAGCAATCATTGCCGCTTCTAGAGCATCTGCTAATTCAGGAGTATCTAAAACTATGTTGTGATGTTCTGAATATAGCCTTTTACTCATTAATTCTATATAGTAGTTATCTGAATTGGGCTGAAAATCGCTTTTAACAAAGTTCTTATCGTTATCCACATAATCTACCGAATACGTATCTAATGGCTTTAAATCATTAACCTTATAATAATTTGCAGCATATAAGGAAATAATACTAGAGTCTAATCCACCAGAAAGAAAAGAGCATACTGGTAAATCGGAAACTAGTTGTTTTTTTATACTATCTTCTAACAAATACTTTATGGTTTCGCAAGTTTTACCTAAACTGTCAGTATGAGGCTTGCTTATCAACTTCCAATAACTTTTAGAATGGAAACCTCCATCGTTATAAATACCATAGTGTGCAGGTTTTATCTCATAAATATCTTTAAAAACGGTTACTCCTGGAGTGTGAGCTGGACCAATTCCAATTAATTCACATATTCCCATGGAATCCATTTTGGGATTAACATTAGGAAACTGAAACAATGCTTTAATTTCCGAAGCGAAAACAAAAGTATTATTTATAATTGTATAATAAAAAGGCTTGATGCCAAAATGATCTCTAGCAATGAATAGAGAATTTTGATTTTTGTCAAAAATAGCAAAAGCAAAAACACCATTTAATTTATTAACAAAACTTTCTCTAAAATGAATATAACCTTTTAAAATTACCTCTGCATCAGAATTTGTAGAAAAACAGAAATCATATTGTTCAAGTTCAAGTTTTAATTCCTTCAAATTATAAATGTTTCCATCATACACAATAACATATGTATTTCCCTCAAAATTAAAACTTATGGGTTGATTGTCGCCACATAAAATAGTTCTAAAACCTAAAGCAATATTGTCACCAATATAGTACCCATCTTTGTCAGAACCTCTATGCATAAGTTTATTATTCATATTCATCAAAATCTCTTGTGAATTCATAATTTTTTCTTTGACGTTAAAAAATCCTACAATACCACTCATTTTACAAAATCCTTTCAAAAATATCTATAAATATTATATGCAATAAAAATAGATTGTATGTCTGTTACAAAAAAAGGAACGTCCCTAAAGTGACAAAATTTGTTGCTTAATTTTGTTTTTATATGTATAATATACACGAGGTGAATATAAGCAATGGTTATAGGAATAGAGGGTTTGGTCGGTGCTGGTAAAACTTCTATATGTAGAGAACTTTTAAATATAATTCCAAATGCTGTATTACTGCATGGTGGAAATTTATATAGAGCAATTGTCTATGCTTTACTACAAGAGGAAAAAAATATTTTAAAATTAAAATTCAAATTAAAAAAAATAGATATAAAAAGATTAATGGAGAAGTACAAAATTGACATTAAGATGGAAAATAATGAGTCTGTTGTATATATAGATGGAATAAAAATAAGCGAAGAGGAACTGCAATCTAAAGCTTCATCATTGGCTGTTTCTATAGTTGGTGGTTTGGCAGATAATACAAGATTATTTGAATATGCAAAAGAATATATAGATAATTTAAAGTCAGAGTATAATGTTATAGTATCTGGAAGAGCTCTAATGGAGATATATCCTAAACAGGATTATCATATTTTTATTACAGCAGATTTAGAGGAACGTGTAAAAAGAAAATGCATACAATATAACGGATATGAATTAGAAAAAGAAGTGAGAAAAAATATAATTAAAAGGGATAAATTACAAAAGCTAGCAGGATTTTATAAAATATATCCTAATACAATTACTGTTGATGTGACAGAGTGTAAAAGCGCAAAAGAATCAGCTGAGAAAGTATATAGTATATTTTGTGAAGAAGGAGTAAAAAATAATGGAGTACATTAATAATAAATTAGAAGAATTTAAAAGATATATAAAAGCTAAAAATGTTGCAATAATAGGATTAGGAGTAAGTAATATACCATTAATAAATTACCTATATAATTTAGGTGCCATAATTACTGTATTTGACCAGAAAACTGAAGCAGAGTTGAATGAAGAAGCATTGGAAAATGTAAAAGCAAAAGGATTTAATATAATTACGGGAAAAGAATGTTTAAAGGAAGTACAAGGATTTGACATTATATTTCGTTCTCCTAGTGCTCTTC
>ENA-OPFG01000209-OPFG01000209.1-human-gut-metagenome-genome-assembly--contig:-NODE-209-length-40842-cov-44.525192_pt1 | contig 40842 bp, 39 predicted proteins | sample MGYA00241304_ERZ501542 | MGnify/ENA primary metagenome ERZ501542 (study PRJEB25962, sample SAMEA2042427) | human gut metagenome | biome: human gut; feature: human-associated habitat; material: faeces...
CAGTTGCAAGCCATCTCGAAAGACCTGCAATGGTTTGAGGAAAACGATAAGCAAATCAAGCAAATCGCTATCTGCCAGACTAATATGGAGCAAGCAGCAGATGCCATTAAAACGATGCAAGCCCAGATTCTCCGTCTGCAGTTGCACGATGAAGTACAGCCTGCCGTCAACCTACTGCAGGAAGTAGAGCGACAGACGCAAAGCATCCACGAGCAGGAAGAAAACATTCTGAAAGCGGAAGGAAACATCAAAAGTCAAGAGTCTGCCATCAGCGAAAGCGAGAAAACTCTCACCAGTCTGAAGGAAGCAGTCGGCAAGGCACAGGAACAGCTGGAAAAGGCGCTGCCGGTCATCGCAGAAGCAAGAGCGCTGAAAACAAAAATGGAAGCGGCTATCCCGAATCTGAAAGAAAAGAAAGAGGCATTGGAGTTGGCTCAGAAAGAGAATCAAACTACCCAGAAAGACGTGGAGGAAAACGCCCGAAACATCAAAAAATGGGAAGCCGAAACGGAGAAAGCGAGCCTTGCCCTCAAAGCGACACAGGAAGAGATTGCCAAGCAGAAACAGGTTCTTCACGAAGCGACGCAAGCCGCTGAACAGGCTTGGGAGACGGAAAGAAATAAGACTGCCGGACAGAATATAGAGGAACTGCAGAACAGCGTGACTGTAGCCGACAGGAAACTGCAGGATGTCCAGCAAGCCATCAAGGTTGTGGCTCATCTCGATGCTGCCACAGCAGAAAAGCAGAAGAATGAGGAGCGCATCCTGGTCTTGGGCAAGATAAATGCGGAGATAGATGAAGCCCTGGGCAAGTTGACAATCGAGGCGCTGACCCAAGAGACCCTGACACTGAGAAATGCCTATACCCTCATGGTGAGTGAGAAATGGGAGATTCATCGTGCCAACCTGACCGAAGGCAAACCTTGTCCTCTCTGCGGCAGCACGACCCATCCTTATCATACCGACAACAGACAGTTTGAGGAAGCCACCACGGAACTCTCGCAACTTCTGAAAGTCAAGGAGGATCTGCTGAAACTGCAGCAGAAAGAGGAGAAGGATCTTTCCGGCGAGAGAAAACAGAACGACGGTGAAGTACAGACGCTCCAGAAACAACAGGAAAAGCTCTCGGGAGAAATCGCAACTTACGAAGAGGATTGGAAGGCGCTCATCGCACAGTATCCAAAGATTCCGAAGGCAGAGGCAGAACTGAAATCGCTCTTGCCTATCTATGAAAACAAGGCGAAAGATGCGAGCAGCAAACTGAGCCTATTTAACAAGATTCAGAAAGAGATAGAACGGCTGACCCAACTCAAGGATAAGGCTGTGAAGGATGAAGCTGCGTATGAAAGCAAGGCTTCTACTATACAGAATAAAGCCCAAGAAAACACTTCAACCTGCGCCACAAAACTGGCTGAGCAGAAAGCACTTACCATCAACCTCATCTCACAGCAAAAGAGTAAGGAGGAGGCTTACGGGAAAGCCCTTCAGACATGGAATAGCGCCAAGAAGGAAATGGAGGAATGGCAGAAGAAATATAAGCAGATTCTGAATGGAGAAGAACCAGATGCGGCTGAACAAAGACTGACAGCAGCAAAGGATGAGGCAACGAAAGCTGCAGATAACCAGAACGAGAACATCAACAAACTGAAGGCGGAACTCGCCAACAGTAAAGGTTCGCATCAAACCATGCTGTCTCAGAACAAAACGATGAAAGAGAATCTGCTGGCGAAGGAAAAGGAACTCGACCTTTGGATTGAGGAATATAACAAGCAGCTTGAAGAAAAGAGCATCGAAGGAAAAGACTCCGAAGAGGAAGGCATCGAGAAAAGAAGTATCGAACCAAGCCTAATCGACCGAAATACCATCCGAGAGATGCTTCACTCTGTCGAAGACTGGAACGCTATCCGACGGGAAAAGGACGAAAAGGAGAAAGCCGTGGCTTCAACCACCGCCCTTTATCAGAGCGCAGAAAAGGCGCATCAGCAGCATTTGGAACATCAGCCTGCCCAAACCCGTGATGCTCTCTTAGCCATTCAGCAGGAGTATCAGGAGAGAAGTCAGCGCAACGAACTGATTGCTGCCAACGCCAGGATGCAGAACCATCAGGAAGCCGTGAAGCTGTTGGGCGACAAGGCTGAGGCTCTGCAACTCGTAACACAGGAAAAGGATGACTGGACAGCCATTACGGATGCTATCGGAGCAGACGGCAAGACGCTGCGCAAGATAGCCCAATGCTATACGCTCAGTTTTCTGATTGCTCATGCCAACCAGGAAATCAGAAAGTTCAACAGCCGTTACGAACTGCAGCAGGTAAAGCATTCGCTGGGCATCCGAGTCATCGACCACGACCGTGCCGACGATATCCGAGACACCACCTCCCTATCTGGTGGCGAAACCTTCATCGTGAGTCTCGGTCTCGCCCTGGGCTTGTCGGCATTATCCTCCCGCAACATCTCCTTCGAGAACCTGTTCATCGACGAAGGCTTCGGAACCCTCGACCCCGATACCCTAGCCACCGTCATCGACTCCCTCGCCATGCTGCAAAGTTCGCAAGGCAAGAAGGTGGGCGTCATCAGTCATACCGACACGATGAGCGAGCGCATCACCACCCAGATAAGGATTATCAAGAATGGCAACTCCGGCAGCAGCCATATCGAGATCTATCCTTAACCCATCGCAATTACACCTTAAATTATATAGTAATAAAACAAAAGAAAGGGTGTGCCATAAGTCCATGACACACCCTTTCTTTTGTTTCCATTGAATATTAAACCCTGTTTCCCTCTTTTGGGAAAACCACGGTTGGCTTGAAGGTCTTAGCCTCCTCAAAGTCCATCAGGGCATAAGCGATGATGATGACGGTATCGCCCACCTGCACCTTGCGGGCTGCAGCACCGTTCAGGCAGATACAACCACTGCCACGCTCACCCTTGATAATATAGGTCTCCAAGCGCTCACCATTGTTGTTGTCTACAATCTGAACCTTCTCGCCGGCTATCAGATTAGCAGCGTCCATCAAGTCCTCATCGATGGTGATGCTACCCATATAATTCAGGTTAGCCTCAGTTACGGTCACACAATGGAGCTTACTCTTCAATACTTCTATCTGCATTGTTCTGTTATTACTTGATCTGTTACGGATTAAACTTAATAAAGAAATCTATCGAGGAATTATCCCTTATACTTGATATGGTCGATGAGACGGATAGGAGTCTTACCGCAATAAACGGTGATGCAACCTACCACGTATGCACTAACCTCCCATGAAGAAACATCCTGCAGGCTGTCGCCATCCACAATCTGGAAATACTCTACCTCCAGACCCTCTACAGCATTGATGTCGGCAACCACCTTATCGTGAGTATCCTGTACGGTATGAGTCTTGGCATACTCCACACTCTCCTTCAGGGCCTTATAGATGTTTGGCGCAATGGCACGCTCATCAGGAGCCAGCAAAGTATTACGGCTGCTCTTAGCCAAACCATCCTCATCACGGACAATAGGACACTCCACAATCTGCACATTGCTGTTGATGTACTTCACGAGCTGCTTGATGACAGCAATCTGCTGCCAATCCTTCTCACCGAAATAAGCACGAGTTGGTCGAACGATATAGAAAAGACGGCTCACTACCTGACATACACCATTGAAATGACCCGGGCGCTTGGCACCCTCCATCACGGTAGAAACAGGTGGAAACTCAAAGTGGCGTGTATCTGGTGTAGGATACATCTCCTTCACCGATGGTGCAAACACATAGTCAGCACCACAAGCCTCCAAGAGCTTGCAGTCAGCATCGAGGGTACGAGGATAGCGATCCAAGTCACCCTGATCATTAAACTGTGTAGGATTCAGGAACACAGAAACTACAGTCACGCCATTTTCCTTCACACTGCGCTTAACAAGAGAGGCGTGACCCTCATGCAGCGCACCCATAGTTGGCACAAGGCCGATTTCCTTTCCCTCCTTACGACACATGAAGAGTTCGTTCTGGAGGTCAACAATCTTATTGAATACTTTCATCGTCATAATCTGTTTTCGGGTGCAAAATAACAACTTTTTTCTCAAATGAGAAAGAAAAAACCTAAAAATATGCGAATTATTGCCGAAAATAATGAATTTCGGAGAAAAAATGCCCCTAATTGAAGTTTTTTTTGTACCTTTGCACGTAATTCGTAAGAATAAAATTTAAATTTTATGGCAAAAAAAGTATTATTTATCAATCAGGAGATCGACCCATACGTAGCCGAGTCTCACATGTCAATCATGGGACGCGAACTGCCTCAGAAGATGCAGGAAGCAGGTTTTGAGATCCGCACCTTCATGCCTAAGTGGGGCACCATCAACGAGCGTCGCGGACAATTGCACGAGGTCATTCGCCTGTCTGGTATGAACCTTATCATAGATGATACAGACCATCCGCTGATCATCAAGGTTGCATCTATACCAACAACACGACAGCAGATTTATTTCATCGATAATGACGACTATTTCAAGAGCCGCCAGATGGGCACCGATGAAAACGGAAAGGAATATGCCGACAACGGAGAAAGAGCTATCTTCTTTGCACGTGGTGTATTGGAAACCGTAAAAAAGCTCCGCTGGCAGCCTGATGTAATCGTCTGCCAGGGTTGGGCTAGCGCAGTAGTGCCATTCTACGTAAAGACAGCCTACAGCGAAGAGCCTTCATTTGCAGAATCAAAGGTGATTACCGCTCTCTATACCAACGAACTCAAGGGTGAACTGGGTACCAACTTCAAACGTTGCGTTGCCTTCCGCGATGCCAAGTCAGAACTGCTCGACAGCTATCAGGACGACTTCAACTTCATTGAGCTCGGCAAACTCGCCATCGACTATAGCGACGGTGTGGTAGAAGGTGAAGAAGAAGCGAACCAGATTCTCTTTGATTATGCGAAGGAGAAGAACAAGCCTGTACTGGCGTATCCGGGAGAAGATATCCAGGAGCCATACGCAGACTTCATCAACAAGGTTTGTCCTGACGCAGAATAAAATTCCGACAACAGAGACACATACATACAAGGATAATGAAAATTTTAAGACTCTTAACAGTATTAGTAATAGCAGCGCTTACTTTCGCTGCATGTGATGATACCACCGAGGGAATCGGTGGTAGCATCACTAATAAGATAGACAACATTAACATTTCTAACTCAGCGTTCAATGTTACCACAAAGTCTATAGTAGCAGATTCCGTATTGAGCCGCAACAACATGGGACTCATCGGAAAGATGAAAGACCCGGAAACCGGCAACTATGTAAAGGGCGACTACATGACCCAATTGAGCGTATTGCCTACTTTCTCTGTAGATACACTCGATTACATCAAGCAGGCAAACAACGGTTCTATCGAAGCAGACTCATGCTACCTTCTGGTTTCATACAATGCCAGCTACGGTGATACTATCGCCCCAATGAAGGTGACAGCCTATGAGATGACAAAGCCGATGGCAGAAGATCAGGAGTATTACTCTAATTATGATGCCTTCAAGGAAGGCTGGGTAAGCGAAAACAACCCGCATTGGAGCAGTAATTACAACTTGAGCAATACATCAGATGTCAAGAACTTCAAGATTTACTTGAATAAGAAGTATATGAAAGATGGTAAGACATACAAGAACTATGGTTCTTACATCATGCAAACATACGCAGAACATCCTGAGTACTTCAAGACCAACTACAAGTTCCTGCACAAAGTCTGCCCTGGCTTCTATATCAAGAACGTAGGCGGTACGGGTAACATGGCTAAGATCTGGAATACAGAGCTTATCTTCTACTGGACCCGCAAAAAGACCATCAAGGCAAAGGACGGCGTTACAGACAGTACAGCTGTAAGCATCGGATACAACCGTTTCGATGGTACAGAAGAGGTATTGCAGCTCAACAAGATTGAGAACGATACCGAGAACTTGAAGAAGTTGGCAAGTAAGGATCAGGAGAAATGTACTTATCTCAAGTCACCGGCAGGTATCTTCACCGAGGTTACCCTCCCTATCGAAGATATCATGAAAGGTCATGAGAAGGATACGCTCAACACAGCTACCATCTCTTTCCCACGACTCAACAATGAAAACGAAGACAACCCATACAACTTTGCTACACCAAGCACCATCCTGATGGTTCAGAAAGACAGTTTGCAGTCGTTCTTCGAAAAGAGCAAGTTGGCTGACAACCGTACTTCTTATACGGCAAGCTACAGCAGTACCGGCACCTACAAGAATGCCTATACATTCCAGAATATCGCCAACCTGGTTTCTGCCATGTATAAGAACAAGGGCAAGGGGGAGAACTGGAATAAAGTAGTACTGGTTCCTGTAAACGTCATCACAACCACACAGGGATATACTACCGTCATCTCCAAGATTAATCACGATATGTCACTCGCTTCTACCCGACTCATCGTAGGTACGGATGATCCTGACAAGGATTATACCACAGACGAGAAGACTGGTAAGAAGGTGGCATCTGGTCCGATCCGAATCAAGGTGATTTACAGTAAGTTTAAAGAAGAATAAGCATTCATAACGCAAAGTAAAAAAGGAAACGAAACATGGCAGATAATTTTTTGGAGCGTCATCGCGAAGAATACGAGATACGCAAGGCTGCATGGCTCAAGAAGAAGAAACTATTCATGAAGTCAGGCAAGAAACAGAAGCCCCAGACACAGATGCCACGTCCTGAAGACGAAGCGTTATAAACACGACAATATTCAGAATCCTGAGAAAGAGGGTGTATCATAAAGCATTTGATTGTTTATGATACACCCTCTTTACTTTGCCGGTTAATCCTTAAAAACCGCCGTATAAGTACAATAAAAGCCACTTAATACAAAATAAAGCAAAATTAATTTGGAGTTTACCCATTTTTTTTATATCTTTGCATTGTGAACTTAAAAGTATTAAATATTAAACAGACAAAAAGCAATAAAATAAAAATAATCAAGATATTAGTAGAGATACTGGTCTATGGGTTTGACTTTTCTAAGAACTTGCATTTAAGGATACAAGATATTTGCAGGATACAAGTTACTTGCAATATATGAGATACTTGGTTTATGTTTATAGATAATGGAGAAATTACTCTCATAAAGAAATTTGTTTTTAAGTTTAAACAAAAATGCTAAAGTTAGATGTTAGTAATATAAGTCCCCGTAGTGACCGTGAGGCTACTGCGGGGACGCTTTTTCAATTTATAGTATATAGAAACAAAAAGGGCAAGACCAGAGATGGTCTTGCCCAATCTATTTTTATAACTCTTTATCTATATTATAAGATTCTACCTGTAAGAGAGAACTTCAAAACAGGATAAACCTTCAAGTCTTTTACGAACTTAGAGAGATCATCCTCGCCAGCATCTTCCAATGCCTTATTGATATCTATCTCGTTACCATTCTGGTAAACCTTGAGCTTGCCCATGAACTGGCAACCCAACTCAAAGCGGCAACCGATACGGTTCTTAGGAACCAGACGACCGAAACCTAAACCGAGGTATGGACGAACATTCTTGCAACGGATATCGCCCTGAAGGTTATAGTTCTCATCGAGCTCCAAGTTGTAACCACCCAAGTTGGCTGATATAGCCTTACGGAACTGCTTCTCCAAATCTGGATTATTTTTCAAGTTACTATTAGAGAAGTTACGAAGTTCATCGCATGAACCGCTAACCTCAGCAATCTTCTCACCACCAATAGACAAACCAGCTGCGATAAAGAACTTGCTGCCACCACCGAATGGATACAGATTAGCCTTTACATTAAAGGTGGTACGGTCGAATGCCCCTTCTGCATGAATGGTTGCACTGGTTGGATAAGTAACATTAGGTAATTGAGGCAAAGAACTGGTACTGACATCTACATCCAAATCACCAGACAGTTTAAAAGACGGCATGATGTTCACACCTGCTTCTACCTCAAGGAAGTTAGTAACAGGAGCAGCCACACCAACACTAATACCCTCGGTACCTGCACCCACATTAAGACCTACATGGTTAAAGATACCGCGCTTGTAATCGCTCTGTGCCATTACACTTCCTACACCAGCAAGCAGAATTACTGCCATCATCATTAATTTCTTCATAATCGTTCTGTTTATAAGTTAAATATTAAACGTTTTTTGCATATCGTTCGTAAATATGCTACAAATACAAACAAAAGTTACAAGAAGAACAAATAATCACACAAAAAATTAAGACTCTTTAGTACTTTAGCATACTAAAGAGCCCTAATATATTATTAAAAACGCAAAATCAGACTACTGAACTTAATCTACTACCGTAAACTTGGCATATTTCAGCAGAAGCTGTTTGGTGCCAGAATGAACGAACTCCACCGTAGCCTTCGTATTCTCACCAGTACCTTCAATCTTCAATACCGTTCCCCGTCCAAAACGCTGATGTTCAATCTTCATTCCCTCCTGCAAACCACAAGAAGAACTGCCAGCAGATGAAGCTGCAGAAGAAGAAACTGATGCTGCAGAAGATCCAGTACCGCGAGAAGCAGGATGAGAAGAATGCGTCTCCATATAACGCTTCGCTGCATTCAGCGCTCTAACAGACTTGAAATTACCTTCAGAGAGAGATGAGCGTCCGGAAACAGACGAGCGTCCGGAAGTACGTGAAGTCTCCGGTTCATCATCAAAGAGAGAAGGCTTAGGATCTGCCACAAACTGCGATGCTACCGGTTTGGAATTCTGATACCTGCTACTGTATCTAGGCTGTTCAGCATCCTCCCACGGTCTGCGAGGACGTTGCGCTCTCGCCCACTCCGGCTGGTCAGACATAGAGCCAAACAAGCTTCCACCAGCCTCATCCAGGCTATCAATCAACTTGCCGTCAATCTCATCGATAAACCGACTCGGATTATCAAACTCCATCTTGCCATATCGCCAGCGGTTCTTGGCATTCGTCAGGATACAATGTTTCTCAGCTCGCGTAATGGCTACGTAAAGCAATCTCCGTTCCTCCTCCAGTTCTCGGAGCGAAGCAGCAGAAAGCGGACTTGGGAAGATATTCTCTTCCAAACCAACCACGAAGACCGTAGGAAACTCCAGACCCTTGGCAGCATGAACCGTCATCAGAAAAACACGAGGTTCATCCTTATCACCATCGCTGTCAGCATCGGTAAGCAGTGCCACATCCTGCAGATAATCCTTCAGGAAGAGTTCGTCAAACCTTCCCTCTTCACGGCGTTCCTCCACAAAAGCCGACATACCGCTCAAGAATTCCTCCAGATTCTCCTGACGTGCGCGATCATCTGGCTGCTTACCCGACATAATATCCAGACTGATACCACTCTCCTTGATGATAGCGTCACCCAATTCATAGACATCTGTAGTTTGAGCCCGTTCGATAAACGAAGAAATCAGCAATCTGAAGGTTTCCAGCTTGTTCATCGTACCCTTGGTAACCGCCAGTCCATACCGCTCAGGGGCACCGATTACCTCCCAGAAACTCACCTGATTCTGATGGGCACAGTCAGCAATCTTCATCACCGTAGTAGCCCCTATTCCTCGTGCCGGATAGTTGATGATACGCTTGATAGCCTCTTCATCATCCGGATTTGCCACCAGACGGAAATAAGCAATAATATCCTTAATTTCCTTGCGCTGGTAGAAACTCAGTCCGCCATAAATGCGATAAGGAATAGCCTGCTTTCTGAACTCCTCCTCGAAGCTGCGGCTCTGGGCATTGGTACGGTAGAGAATGGCAAAATCACTATACTGGCAGCCATCCTCGCGCCGGATACGCTTCACGTCCTTCGCTACAATCGCCGCCTCTTCCTTGTCGCTGTAAGCAGGCTTATACTGAATCTTCTCACCCTTCGCATTCTCGCTGAACACATCCTTAGGAATCTGGTTGCGGTTATGCTTGATCAGACTGTTAGCCGCCTCAACGATGGTCTGGGTAGAACGGTAGTTCTGTTCAAGTTTGAAGAGACGCGTTCCCTGAAACTGGCGCTGATAGTTGAGAATATTATCGATATTGGCACCACGGAAACTATAGATACTCTGCGAGTCATCACCCACGGCACAAACACGCTGCTTCTCCTGACAGAGTTGCATGACGATAGACATCTGAACGTGGTTGGTATCCTGATACTCATCCACCAGGACATAATCGAAGCGGGCGGCATATTTGTGGCGAATATCCTCATGCTCCCTGAAGAGCTGATAGGTAAGCGTCAGCAAATCATCGAAATCCATGGCATTGGCCTGCTTGCAGCGCTGCACGTAAGCCACGAAAATCTTACCAACCTCAGGCATCTGCGCACGCTTGTTCTGCTCGAAGATAGCCGCATCGCTCTCATAAGCCGCAGCACTCATCAGGTTGTTCTTCGCCATCGAAATCTTGGCATGAACGGCAGCAGGCTTATACTTCTTATCATCCAGCCCCATCTCCTTCACTATCGCCTTGATCAGCGAGCGCGAGTCACTTTCGTCATAAATGGTAAAGTTGTTGTTGAAGCCGATATGCTCAGCCTCCGCTCTCAGTATTCGGGAGAAAATGCTGTGGAAGGTACCCATATAGAGATGCTGGGCGAGATCATTTCCCACCAGTTTTCCGATACGTTCCTTCATCTCTCTTGCCGCCTTGTTGGTAAAGGTGAGCGCCATGATGCTCCAGGGTTTCATGCCCTGGCTCAGGAGATAAGCTATCTTATAAGTAAGCACACGCGTTTTACCCGAACCTGCACCGGCTATTACCAGCGAAGGTCCGTCAATATATTCTACCGCAGCACGCTGCGCTTCGTTCAAGTCGTTCAGTAAATCCATGAATCAATATTTGAGGCAAAAAACTATTTTAAGGTCACCCCTATCAACTATAAACTATAAACTAAGTATTACTTTCCCCTATATCCTCCCACAGCTGTGCCCGGGTCGAAATCTTCGCCCTCACGAGGGAAGGTAGGGATAAATCTCATCTGATGTTCTATCTGTCGCTGGCGCTTCTTCATATAAGCGCTAGGATGCAGCGAACTGAATTTGCGCGGATTAGGAAGTGTAGCTGCTATCAGCGCACACTCGCCACGAAACAGATCTTTTGCTTTCTTGTCGAAATGATATTCTGCAACCGCATCCACACCATAGATACCCGGTCCCATCTCAATGCTGTTGAGATAAACCTCCATGATGCGCTGCTTGCTCCACATCATTTCGATGAGGAAGGTAAAGTAGACCTCAAATCCCTTGCGGGTCCATGAACGGCCAGGCCACAGGAAGACATTCTTAGCAGTCTGCTGACTGATGGTACTGGCTCCATGCACCTTTCCACCACGTGCATTATTCTTCGCCGCACTCTCGATGGCATTGAAGTCAAAACCGTGATGCTTCAGGAATCTCGCATCTTCGCTCGCCATTACCGCCACTGGCATGTGAGGCGAAATCTTATCCATCGAAACCCAATGATGATGCAGGGTAATACTCTCTCCATCAGCTACTTGCTGAAAGCATCGGATAAACATCAGAGGAGTGACATATACAGGAATGAACCTATATGCCACTACAGCAAGAATGGTGGTACTGAAAAACAGCACCACCACCCATTTTACTATATTCTTGATTTTCTTCAAAATCATCTATTTAGTTTTTCCCTTCCGGGAGCATGAAACTTATTACTTCAATGTACCGTTGTTGGCTGCGTTAACCATAGCCTGGCTAGCATACATGTAAACCTCTACACGACGGTTCTGGGCACAAGCAGCAGTACTATTAACAACAGGGTTAGCTGAACCAAAACCCTGAACATTCTTTACCTGACGGCTGGTAACACCGCAAGAAGCGAGATAGTTGTAAACTGCCTCAGCACGCTTCTGGCTCAAAGGCAAGTTGATACCATCATTACCTGTAGCATCGGTATAACCCTGGATAGAAACCTCGCAGTCGGTATTGTTCTTCAATACACCGGCAAACTGAGCCAAATCAGTCTTTGCGCTGCTGCTGAGAGTAGAACCGTTAGTTGGGAAGAGAATACCAGAAGCAAATGTTACCTTAACGGCAGACAAGCCATTGGCATCTGTTACAGTCTCAACCTGTGCATTCTTCACCTGTTCAGCCTCAGCCTTTACCTTATCCATGTGCTTTCCGATGAGGTTACCAGCACCGCCACCAACAGCTGCACCGATAGCAGCACCAACAAGTGCACCTGTACCACGATGGCTATTATTGAGCAATCCACCAACGAGAGCACCCAAAGCTGCACCAGAACCGGCACCTACAGCTGTACCAGTCTTCTGATTGGTTCCACAACTTGAGAAAAGCAAGCACAAAGAGAGGCCTGCAACTGCAAAATTAGTCTTTTTCATTTTAAAATCTCCTATATTTATGTTATTTAATTGCAAAGATAACTCTTTTTTCTCCATAATGGAGAGTTTTCTAATATTTTTTTGTATTTTTGCATGCAAATTTAAGGGTATTTGTCGAAATAGAGCTAGGAAATCACCTATTTGGGGGTGGAAAATCCCTAAAAGTTGGATTTCAGACACCTGCAGACAGATGAACTGCCGTCAGCAGATGATGAAGGCTCATGCTTATACCTTAATATATATAACAGAAGAAATAAAAAACAAAATAAATAGAATAAAGCAATATGGCTAAAGAACTCAAGAATTTAACCAAGCGCGCTGACAACTACAGTCAGTGGTACAATGATTTGGTAGTAAAGGCTGATCTCGCTGAGTTGTCACCAGTTCGTGGTTGTATGATTATCAAACCATACGGTTACGCTATCTGGGAGAAGATGCAGCAGCAGCTCGACAAGATGTTTAAGCAGACAGGTGTACAGAACGCATACTTCCCTCTCCTCATCCCGAAGAGTTTCTTCTCTCGTGAGGCTGAGCACGTGGCAGGTTTCGCCAAGGAGTGTGCCGTAGTTACCCACTACCGCCTCCGTTCTACAGAGGATGGCAAAGAGGTTGAGGTTGATCCTAACGCAAAGCTCGATGAGGAGCTCATCATCCGTCCTACTTCTGAGACCATCATCTGGAACACCTATAAGAACTGGATCCATTCATGGCGTGATCTCCCTATCCTCTGCAACCAGTGGTGTAACGTAATGCGTTGGGAGATGCGTACCCGTCCGTTCCTCCGTACTTCTGAGTTCCTCTGGCAGGAGGGCCATACAGCCCACGCTACCAAGGAAGAGGCTGAGGCAAAGGCTCAGGAGATGCTCAAGGTATACGCTGATTTTGCAGAGAACTACATGGGCGTTCCTGTATTGCAGGGTGTGAAGAGTGAGACTGAGCGTTTCGCCGGTGCCCTCAACACCTATACCATCGAGGCAATGATGCAGGATGGCAAGGCTCTCCAGAGCGGTACTTCTCACTTCCTGGGTCAGAACTTCGCCAAGAGTTTCGATGTAACATACTTGAACAAGGAGAACAAGCCTGAGTATGTATGGGCTACTTCATGGGGTGTTTCTACCCGACTGATGGGTGCCCTCATCATGGTTCACAGCGATGATAACGGTCTGGTATTGCCTCCAAAGCTGGCTCCTATCCAGGTGGTTATCGTTCCTATCAACAAGGGCGACGAGCAGTTGGCTCAGATTACTGCTAAGTTGCAGCCTGTCATCGACCAGCTCCGCGAGTTGGGCATCACCGTGAAGTATGATGACAACCCTGCCAAGCGTCCTGGCTTCAAGTTCGCTGACTATGAGTTGAAGGGTGTTCCTGTACGTCTCGCTATGGGTGGCCGTGACTTGGAGAACAACACCATCGAGATTATGCGTCGTGATACCTTGGAGAAGGAGAACGTAAGCTTCGACGGTATCGTTGAGCGCGTAAAGAATATGTTGGAAGACATCCAGAAGAATATCTTCGAGAAGGCTCGTGCTTACCGTGATGCTCACGTTTATGAGTGCGACAACTACGAGGAGTTCAAGGAGCGTGTGAAGAACGGTGGTTTCTTCCTCTGCCATTGGGACGGTACAGCCGAGACCGAGGCTAAGATTAAGGAAGAGACTCAGGCTACCATCCGTTGCGTGCCTTTCGCTTACGAGCAGACTCCAGGTGTAGATATGGTAAGCGGCAAGCCAGCCGTAGCCCGTGTCATCATCGCAAGAAGCTATTAATCATTCCCGGTGTCGGGAGTTCAACCTGACACCACAATATATTTAATATGAGGCAGTTGATACTATACATCCTTTTTCTGGTGTCCATGGTCTTCTCAGGCTACGGAGAGGTATCTGCTGCCTCTATTTCTTTTACACCCGAGGATTCTTATACCGAAGATGCAAGCCATAAGAAAGATGGTTTGACAAAGGTTGAGTATGACAAGAGCCAGCCTGAGGCACAGCTTGAAAACGCCTCACAGCTTGCTTACCGCATCTGTAGCAGCCGTCCGCAGCGCTTATTGCCAAGTGGCAACATGCACAACAGTCAGACTGCCAGCAGATTGCTTACAAATAGAATCCGTTATTTATCATCCCTTTTATCAGCTATAGAAGGTGGCATGGAGCCTTTCCGACAGGAAACTGCCCCAATCCACTTTGATGTCGCCAGCAAGTATTATGTCATTTGCCTGCGGCGTCTGCTCTGTTAGTGCTTATTCTTTTCTCTTTTTAAAATATCATATAGGTTTATCGCATCTTTCCTAAGATTTGCGATAAGACTGGTTACACCCCTATTCAAAACAAAAAACAGTTCAATATATATTATTTTTCAAGAATTAAGAATAAGCAAATAACAGTATAAAATTATGGCAAAGATTAATCATTTAGAGATGGGTGCTGATGTTTTGGCACTCCAGGATGTACAGGTAAAGAAAGGTTTCATGGGTTTGACAGTCAAGCTCATCTATCAACCTACCAACAGTGTGATTAAGATAAAAGAGAAGGAATATTCTGCAGAGGATGGAAGAAAGCTTGAGAACATCCTCAGTGCAGCCCCTAAGGATGTAGAAACAGCGATCAGCAACTTCCCTGTTTCTGCCATCAGCATGGGTAATATGAAGTTACAGGCTTGCATCTCTGACGACCACCAGTTTGTTGCCACACAACTCCTTGCCTTCAAGGATTTCGGTTACAAGCCGGTTACAGAGATGAAGACCTATACAGGAAAGACAGCCGAAGCTTTCGCTCAGTTGTTTTAGTTATATCACAGTTTCGGGACAGGGGACAGCACAATTCCTCTGTCCCTTTTTTATTTTATAGGTATAGGATGAAATCTTTATTTGAAAGAAGGCGGTTCATTCCCCTCTTCCCAATTACGGTAATGCTTAGGCGACAGACCGGTATGTTTCTTGAAGAAGGTTCCGAAGGCTGAAGCATTGGGGAAACTGAGTTCATTGGCTATCTGCTGTATCGTCTTCGTGGTGTTCTTCATCAGATAGATACTGCGACGGATCATCGCCTTGAAAAGCAACTGCTGGACCGTCTGACCGCAAACCGACTTGACCAGTACTGACAGATATTTCGGTGTAAGACAGAGTTCGTCTGCATAGAAAGCCACACTGCGCTCACGCATATAGTTCTTCTCTATCAGCAGCACCAGCGACTCAAAGATGGCAATCTTCCGTTCCATCTCCTTACCGGCTGCCTTGAACGATGCCGAGAAGATGCTGCACAACCGATACGTAACAGCCATCAGCAACAGTTTCTGCTCATGCACACAATAGGCATCCAGTTCACCACTCTTCTCTTTTTCCTGCTCCAGTTTCCTCAGCATCAGGGCATAAGAAGTGAGCATATCCTCATAACCCGTCGTCCTGACATGGCAGGGTTTGGGATAAATCGTAGCATAAAGACGCATGGTAACCACAGTATTGCCCAACATGTGACGAATCTGTTCAGCACGGTAAAAAAGAAGGGTATATTTAAGGTTCTTGCCCGTTTCCTGCACATGAAACATCACTCCTTTGGAGAGGAAAACGGTTTCACCCTCAGATGCAACAAAGGATGTTCCGTCTACGCAGAAACGGAACATCCCCTGATGACAGATTACGATTCCGACATAGTCGGAGTAGAAAGGCTGCATCAACAGCTGAGGAAACTCATGAGCCTCATATATGATGATATTATCTGTTATTTTCATGATGAATATGGGTCTGTTATCTTCAGATTTAACTGCGAAGATAACAAAAATATCCATTCATCAGATGAGCAGCCTGTATCTTTTATGATATTTTAGCACTCCCCTACCTTCTTCCCAGGGATTTCACATCTACATTCTTCAGCAGATATTCGCGCGTCAGTTCCCTGATATTGCGCTTGCGCCAAGGGAGAACGAGCATCAGTCCGGCACACAGCAGACAGCCGTAGAAGGTCCAGCCTGCCATCTCCTTGATGCTCACCAGCGTGGCCTGTACCTGTACCTTTCCCTTCGTACTCATGGCAGCCATATTCTGCGCCTCGGTTACACTCTTGCCCTGATATTGCATGCCTCTCACCGTCTGGTCGTAAGTCTTCGCCGTCTCGATGTTCGTGCGGTCGTAATCCTGGGCAAAGCGGGTTACATAATACTGCTGTCTGTGCTGAAGCACATTGGTATAGAGCGCCGAGCCGATGCAAGGGGCAATGACCATACGAACGGTAAGCATGATGCAAACCCAGGTTGACATGAAGCGGTAAGGCATGCGCTGGTTGGCTATCGTGGAGATGAGCGAATAGAGCAGCATCATTCCCGTAGAACGGATGATGATAGGCCATTTCATACGCTCATACATACCGTCGTTCTGTACCTCGAAATACATGTACAGCGCATAGGCTCCGATAAAGAGGAAGCCCAGACAGTACATCCACTTCAGGTGAACATTCTTGGCTCTGGCGATGACGGCGAATATCAGTCCCACGGTATAGCCCACCATCACCCAGTTGCCTAGCGTGGCGTTCTGCCAGTTGTCTATCTTCATGCTCACATTGGTGAACACATTGACAAACATGGCACTCGAATTGCAGACCATCAGCAGGAAGAAGAGCAGGATGCCGTAGTTGATGACCCTGAGCTGGAACACCTCCATGATGAAATAAGGTGAACGCCGCGTCTTCTCCAGATAGATGAACAGAGCGGTAAAGATAAGACAGACCACCGAAGAGAAACGGATGGTAGGATCATCAAACCAGTCGAGCGTCTTGCCGAAAACCATGACATAAGCAAACGAACAGAGCATGATGCTGAACACCGTAACATTGCCAAACTTCGACATCGTTATCGGGAACTTAGGCATCGGATACTCATGATAAGGCATGGTGAAGAACACGATGATGATGCCTGCCAGCATGAATGCCATCATGAAATGATAAACATACTGCCACTCATAGGCATAGGCAAGCCATGCCGTTAGCCAGGTTCCCAACTGTCCGATAATCATGAAGAAGAGATAGATGACCGGCTGCGACACCATCTTCTCCGAATCTACCGCATCCCATGCTTCCTCGGTAGTAGGCTCGCATCCCGGCGTGATATTCCTCGTAGCCTCTATTCCGAAACCGTATCTGATGAGCACGAAGAGATGCGCCATCAGCAGCGTCTGACGGACAAAACCCATCAGCAGACTGCACAGTCCGAGTATAAACAGCGAGTCGGTCTGGGCACACACGAAACTGAGGATAAAGAGAATGGAGAAGCCCACGATGCACATCATCTTCTCTCTACGGATGCACACCAGATCATAGAAGAACGGCGAGAAAGCCGCCATTCCTATCGAGGTGCAGAAGCCCGCAAAGGCAATGTATTCCGACTGGATGCCGAGCCCGCTCATCATCTCGCCGCTGTTGGCAGAATAGACACCACTCATCGTAATCATCGGCACGAAGAGGATGATCATGAAGATGATGCCGAGCGGTTTGGGCACCCAATCATAAAACGGATAATTCTTATATTCTTCTTCCATATATTACTTCATTTCCATCTAGCTGTTTTTTACTTTCTCTCAGCCTTGACAACCACCATCATGCCGGCAGCAAGATGCTCATTATCCTCTTTGCTGAGGTTGTTGAAATCGATTCTTACAGGCACACGCTGCTGAATCTTGACAAAGTTGCCAGCAGAATTGTCTGTAGGTACCAGCGAATATTTCGAACCGGTAGCACCAGAAATGGCGGTCACCGTACCCTCAAACTCCTTGTTACTGATGGCATCTACGGTCATACGCACCTTCTGTCCTACATAGAGATTCTCTATCTGGGTTTCCTTATAGTTGGCTATCACCCATTTGTTGTTGGTTGGAATGATGTAGGTAATGGTGGTTCCTGCATTCACCATCTGTCCCTCCTCGATAGAGCGGCGACCCAGTTTACCGTCGCAAGGGGCCACAACCACACAGTAAGAGAGGTTTAACTTTGCCATCTCTACGGCAGCCTCGGCACGCTCGATGGAGGCAGCCACATTCTGCTTGCGGGTAGTTACCTCGTTTACGCCCTTATAGGCAGCAGCCTGCTGCTTCTTTACCCCTTCGAGTTTCTTCCTGGTGGCTGCATATTCTACCTCCAGCTGTTCGAGCTGGATAGGAGTAGCCGCCTTCTTTTCTACCAGGTTGCGATAGCGTTCGCAGTCCTTGGCAAGTTTGGCAAGTCGTACATTTATTTCATCGATAGATGCCTGATAGATAGAAGCTGATGTCTCGGTGGTCTGCTCTGTAGCGTTGATGACATTGGCTCCTGCCTTGGCATCCTTGAGGGCTGCTTCAGCCTCCATCAGACGGATACGATACTCCCGGTCGTCGAGCACAAGGAGGGTATCTCCCTTGTGTACTTCCTGATGTTCTCTGAAGCATACCTTGGCGATATAGCCGGATGCACGGAGATTAACCGGTGAGATATATTGCTCTATCTGAGCATCATTGCTCGTTTCGTTAGAGTTATAATCGAGGAAGAGGCATACGATCTTCCAGAGTCCGAAAGCCAGAATAGCAACACCTATCAGACTGGCAACAATCTGTCTTACGCGCTGCTTCTTGAGTTTCTTCCTGGTTTCTTCGTGAGATACCTGTGTAGCCTCTGCTGTTTCTACATTTTTATTTTCGTTCTGTTCCATAGTTATATTGTAATTTGGAATCAGGGAATATGAAGTAAAGTTTTTTACATCACGTTTTCCTGTTTATATTTTATTTCTTAATGATTTATTCTTCTCCGTTATTTAGCAACCGAAATCTGGTTGAGCTGTCCAGTCAGCTTGAGCAGCGAGAGATTGGCAACCTTGTAGCGATAGTAGGCTGTAAGATAATTGTTCATTGCCTCACTCATGCGCATCTCGTCCTGCAGCACCGCTGTCATCGAAGCCACACCCTCCTTATACTGGTCGGCTGTTACGTTGTAAACATCCTGCGCCATGGTATAATTATCAAACTGCTTCTTGTAGTTGCGCTGACTGTTGTTCACCTCGCTCACCGCATTCATATAGTTTGCCTGCAGTCCCTTCAGGGCGTCCTCGTAACCGATGCGTGCATTCTCCTCCTCTATCTTCGCCTTTCTGATTTTAGAACGCTTTTCAAAACCATCGAATACAGGCACTCGCAGCTGGATGCCCAGACCGTTGGAACCATACCAGTGGTTTGACTCGCCCGAATGAATCCAGTGATCTATCCTATCGGTAAAGGCAGAATACATCAGATTTCCGGTCAGCGAGAGCGATGGCAGATAGCCGTCCTTGGCTAGTTTGGTCTGCTTCTGGGTGAGCAGTTTCTTCTGTTCCAGCAACTGGAGTTCGTAGAGTCCCGTATCCAGTCCGTCAGCCTTCACCATCTCTATCTTTCCCGGATCTACGGCTGTCACCTTCATCTCCTTCTCGGCAGGATAATCTATCACATACTTGAGCATGGTATACTGCTGTTCGAGCATGGCGATGGCGTTATCGCGCTGCACGGTGAGGTTCTCGATATTGAGATTCACTCGCTTCAGATCTACCTCCAGACTCATCTGGTTATCATAGAATGCCTGGGTGATGTTTCTGAGTTCTACCAGTCGCTTGATATTGTCATCCGTCAGACGAATCTGCTCAGATGTGTTCTGCGCCATGTAATACATCTTGGCAGTCTGCACGATGAGGTCTTCACGCGCCTTCTCATAAGAGAGTTGGTTGAGTTTATCGGCAATCTTGGTGATATCGATGGCGGTAAGAATCATCTGGTTATACAGTGGCATCTGCAATTGTACACCCGCCGATGCATTATACTGCAACGTCTTGGTTACATTATAAGGCTTGCCGTAAGCCGAGCCGTCGGTAACCGAAACTGGCGGCGTAAAGTTATCGTTGAGCTGTGCCACCGCATTGATTTGCGGATAGAGTTTTGCCTGATTTTCGCTGATAGCGTACTTTCCCTTAGCTATTTCGTTTCGGCTGCTCTGGAGCGACAGGTTATTATCCACTGCCATCTGCAGGCACTGGCTGAGCGTAAGCGTCTCCTGTGCGCCAAGAGTATGGAAAGCTCCGAGCGCGAAACATAAGATGATTATTTTCTTCATTTCTTCTTAATGATTTCTATTGATTTACGTTTCATTTATTATCTAGGTGCAAAGGTACAGCTTTTCGGTGATAAATGACTATTCACATCTTATCACAATATGTTCAAAATTTCCGAAAATAACAGGATATGGTTCAGTATCAGCCTCATCGGCCTACTGGCTTTCAGCTATGCGCTTCTCCAGAACCTTCTTCAGGTTATCAGCTGAGCCCATTCCCAACTTCTTTCTGATGTTGGCCCGCTGGGTAGTGATGTTCGATTCCGACTTGTTGAGCAGTGTGCAAATCTCACTCAACTTTCTGTTCTGCAGGATAAGGTAACAGATTTCCTGTTCAGAGGCACTCAACTCGGGAAAGACGCGTTCTATGTTCTGTTTGCTCAATTCGCGGGTCTGGAGATATTGCATCACATTGTCTATGACATTCTTCTGCGAAGCCTCACCCAGAAGATCCAGCAAATGCGCGGTAAGTTTAACATCATGCCTTTCCTTCGCCAGAGCCACGTATGCCTTAATCTGCTTTTTGTTTATCTTCAGCACCTGGAGCAGTTCTTCCTCATCACGCTGCAACGTTCTGTTCGCATTGACAAGATACTCACCGTTTCTGGCAACAGCCAGACTCAGCACGCTGATAAAAAGCAATATGAGCATCATCATGAAGAAATAATCCATGAGCGATTCATCCCCCGTTACAATCACACTCAATATATAAACCCCAAAAGCTATTCCCACCAGCCAGCGTGTGAGACGCGCCTGATAAGCCGCCAGCGAGAAAAACATGTTGCCTGAAAGGATAAGCATATTGATGAGAATCACCATTCTGTTATCTTTCAGCGTAGGCATAAAGGCACTGTAGAGGATATCGGCTCCGATAAAGCACTGGGTGGCGATAGCGATACAAACGATTGCCCTCACCATTGGGATTTTCCCGAAGAGATAAGCCATAAAGGAGGATAACACGACTATCAGAAAAACGATGTTAGACACGGTAAAAAACGGATCAAAGGCTCCAGAAAAGCCCAGGATATTTGACAGGATGCCCAAAGAGAGCATCACGGAGAAACACACAAGGATAGCTTGACGTTGGCGGTCCAAGTAATTAGATTCTCTCTTCAGGAAACAGAATCCTAACTGATGTATCTTAGATTTCTTTGCGTTCTTTTCTTTCATATTCATAATGGATAAATAAATTATTTCGTATTGACAGATGAGGCAGGTTTGCCCTGACTGACGAATCATTTTGCACAGACAGACGAATCGCTTTTTCTTCTTGCAAAAATAATAAAAAAGATTGGTTTTGATGTATTTTGAGGGATATTTTTTTATAATTCCAGAAAAATCAGCATTTTTCAGTGTACTTTTCTCCCTACCGAGAGTGGTTTTCCATTACTTTTGCATTTGAAAATTCAAATCATTTATCAATCATTTAATACTAATTACGTATGAAAAAGAATATCACTTTCAACAGTAAGCACATACAATGGTTTCTGTTTTTATGCTTAAGTTTCAGCATCACATTCTGTATGTTTCTGCTATCTTCATGCAGCGATGATGACAGCCCAGAAGTAAACAATAAGGCGCACTATCAGGACGTACCAGCCAGTCTGCTGACCGATGCCAAGAAGCTGGAGATGGTCCGGTCCATCCAGGACTTGAAAGACGGAAGATTCTTCTATCTTGACTATACGGAGGATTACAAACTCCCTACCATATCAGGCTATAATCTTACCGACAACACCCAACTGATTGGTGCCGTATTGAAAACCCTCTGCGACAAAACACCATCCTGGCTCAAGGCAAGAGTCAAGCTGGATGCCGGCTGCAGTGCCTTTGCTGTTACGACACCAGATACTGGTGATTATCTGATGGGGCGCAACTTTGACTACTCTCACGATAATGAACCGATTGCAGCAGCCCTGGTTCGCACGGCTCCAGAAGGTGGACTGAAATCCATCAGCATGGTAGATGCCTACTGGATAGGTTACCGCCAGGATCTCTGGCATTACATCCTATATAACAAGGAACAGTTTGAGAAACATAAGACGCAAGACCTGTCCTATATCATGGCATTTCCATATCTTCTGATGGACGGCATGAACGAGGCAGGCTTTGCCGTTTCCGTTCTTCATCTTGACGGCAAGCCAACCCAGCAGGCTAGCACAGGAAAGAAGTTGACAACAACAGTTGCCTTACGTATGATGCAGGATCATGCCAAGACGGTAGATGAAGCTCTCAAGATTCTGGACGGATATGACCTCTGGATACCGGATAATGACGGCAACTATCATTTCTACATGGCAGATGCCACGGGCCGTTATGCCATCGTAGAATTCGTATATGACAAGGATCACCAAAGCAAGATTTACATCGACGATGAATATACGGGTGAAGACGGAAAGACTCATTTCAAATATCCTGACGTATTGCCAAACACCCGCGAGGTGATAGAAAAGCGCTATGCCAGCAACTTCTATGTATCTGAAACCATGGCATGTTCAGATAAAGGTCCGAAACTCTCGAACCACGGCAAGACCCGCTACGACATGATGGAATTCGTCATCAAGCAGAACAGTAACCAGTTGTCAGAGGAAGGAGCCATGAATCTGCTCAATGGTGTGAGTCAGGCAGAAACTCCAGGCAATCCAACGAGCCATACCCAGTGGTCGGTGGTATACAATCTCTCCCAGCGCAAGGCAACCATTTGCGTGAACAGAGATTACAAGAACAAGTTTACGTTCTATGCAAAATAATACATTTTATGCAAAAGAAGATTTTGCCGAGAAATAAAATAAAATAAAATAGGTCTAGCAACACCGCGTTTTGCGGGGTTGCTAGACCTATCTTCTTATCTATCAAGAACTTATATTCTTATTTTAGTCTTCATCAGCAAACTCATTCAAAGTATATGCACTGCTGCCATCAAAGCAATGGGTACATACCTGGCACTTTGGAAGACCGATAGCCTCTACCAGCTGCTCGATGGTGTTGAACTTCAGAGAAGTCAAGCCCAACTGGCTGGCAATCTCATCTACCATCTTCTGATACTCAGGAGAACCAGTGGTAGCGTATTTTTCAAGATTCTTGTTGGCATCGCCCTCAAACTTCTCGATGATGCGACGGGTAATCAACTCCATATCACTCTTTGAAGAAGTGAAGTTGATGAACGGACAGCCGTATACCAATGGAGGACATGCAATACGCATGTGGCACTCCTTCAAGCCAGCCTGGTCGAAAAGCACCTTCACATTGTCGCGAAGCTGGGTACCACGAACGATACTGTCATCGCAGAACAACACACGCTTACCCTTCAGCATCGCCTTGTTAGGAATCAGCTTCATCTTGGCTACCAGCGAACGCATGCTCTGGTTGCTAGGAGTAAAACTGCGAGGCCATGTAGGCGTATACTTGGCAATACAACGCTGGTAAGGTACACCCTTGCCGGCAGCATATCCCATCGCCATACCTGTACCAGAATCCGGAATACCGCTGCAGCAGTCTACCTCCACATCATCGGTCTTGGCGAGATTGAAGCCGTTGGTAAAACGCGCCTCCTCTACATTCTTGCCCTCGTAGGTAGATGTAGGGAAACCGTAGTAAACCCAGAGGAAAGAGCAAACCTGCATCTTCTTGTTGGCAGGACGGATCTGCTCCATGCCATCAGCCGTAATCTTCACGATTTCGCCTGGTCCTACCTCATATTCTGTTTCATAATCAAGGTTAGGGAACGAGGTGGTTTCGCTGGAAGCTGCATAGGCACCTTCCTTCTTGCCGATGATGATTGGAGTACGTCCCCAACTGTCACGCGCACAGATGATGCCATCCTCGGTAAGGATCATCATGGTGCAGGAACCTTTGATGTGATGGAAAACGTTTTCGATACCTTCTCTGAAGGTTTTCCCCTGAATAATGAGCAGAGCCACCAACTCAGTAGGATTGGTACTACCCGAAGACATCTCTGCAAAGTGCATGTTCTTTTCGAGCAGAAGCTGAGTAAGTTCATCCTTGTTTACTATCTTAGCTACAGTGCAAATGGCAAAGCGGCCAAGATGAGAGTTCATGATGAGTGGCTGGGCATCTGTATCGCTAATCACGCCGATGCCCGATGTAGCTCCTTCAAACTTGTTGAGTGTAGGTTCAAACTTCGTTCTGAAGTATGAACTTTCCAGATTGTGGATAGAGCGCACGAAGCCCTTCTCACTACTGTAGGTTGCCAAACCGCCCCGGCGTGTGCCGAGATGTGAGTTGTAATCTGTGCCGTAAAAGAGATCAGCGACACAGCTTTTCTTGGAAATAGTTCCGAAAATGCCTCCCATAAGAGTATAATTATATGTTATAATTTTGTAATATGGGTGCAAAGATAAATAAAAATCAGAAAATATGCAAGTCTTTTTGCTTTTTTTCTATAAAAACATGATAATGAGGGTAACTTGCTACCCTATTTCGAGAAGAATAAACGGCTACTGAAACGAAAAGCGCTCCGGCAATAATTACCGGAGCGCCATGATATGATTTCCTATGAAATTAATCCAGCTTCAGGCTCTTCTTGATAGCCTCGATCTTATCCATTGCAGCAGCTGTGCAGCGGTTGTAGCAGCCAGCGCACTTGAATGAAGGATCCTTAACCTCAATATAGAACTTAATCTTAGGCTCTGTACCTGATGGACGGACACTTACCTTAGTGTTGTCATCGCAGAACCACTGGAGTACATTGCTTGTAGCAGGCATATCGAGCTTCTCTACGCTGCCGTCAGCATGCTTAACCTCCAAAGACTGATAGTCCTTCCAGGTTACCACCTTGCTGCCACCCAACTCCTTTGGAGGGTTGGCACGGAAGTCTGCCATCATCTGCTTAATCTCGTCAGCACCAGTCTTACCTGGGCGAACTACATTTACAGTGAACTCCTTGCTGAAGCCATACTCTGCATAAATCTGCATCAGGAGGTCGTAGAGAGTCTTTCCCTGATCCTTAGCCCATGCTGCAATCTCGCAGATGAGGCAGATAGATGCAGGAGCATCCTTATCGCGTACCTTATCGTATGGCAAGAAACCGAAGCTCTCCTCACCACCACCGATGTACTGCTGCTTGCCCTCAGAGATAGCAATTTCGCGTGCAATCCACTTGAAACCGGTGTAGCAGTCGCGCAACTCTACATTGTTCTTCTTGGCAATCTCAGCGATAACTTCTGTTGTTACGATGGTCTTTACGAGGAAGTCTGTTGGCTTCAACTTGCCCAACTTCTTCTTGTTCTCGATGATGTAGTAGCAGAACATCATGGCTGTCTGGTTACCATTGATGATCATCCACTCGCCCTTGTCGTCGCGGCAAACGATAGCGAGGCGGTCAGCATCTGGGTCAGTAGCAACCACGAGGTCAGCGTTCAACTTAGTACCGAGCTTCATACCGAGGGTCATAGCCTCTGCATTCTCTGGGTTTGGAGAAACCACTGTTGGGAAGTTACCATCTACTACCATCTGCTCAGGAACTACATTGATGTTCTGGAAGCCCCAAGAACGCAGACAGAGAGGAACGATGACACGACCTGTACCATGCATAGCTGAATAAACGATGTTGAGGTCTTTCTGACGGTTGATGACATCCTGGTCAATCATAGCAGAATGAACGGCTGTCATGTAGTCGTAATCCATCTCACCACCGATAATCTTGATCTTATCCCAGTTAGCCTCAAACTTCACCTGGTCGATAGTAACCTTGTTTACTTCCTCGATGATACCTGTATCGTGTGGAGCCAGAACCTGAGCACCGTCGCTCCAGTAAGCCTTGTAACCATTGTACTCCTTAGGGTTGTGAGAAGCAGTTACGTTGACACCAGCCTTGGCACCGAGCTCGCGGATAGCGAAAGAAATCTCTGGTGTAGGACGGAGGCTCTCGAAGAGATAAGCCTTGATGCCATTGGCAGAGAAGATGGCAGCTACGGTCTCAGCGAAGAGACGGGAGTTGTTACGGCAGTCGTGACCTACCACTACAGAAAGGTTCTCCTCACCTGGGAAAGCCTTGAGGATGTAGTTAGCAAAGCCCTGTGTAGCCATACCAACGATATACTTGTTCATGCGGTTGGTACCTGCGCCCATGATACCGCGCAAACCACCAGTACCGAACTCCAAGTTCTGATAGAATGCATCAACGAGAGCAGACTTGTCCTCTGCGTCGAGCATTGCCTTTACTTCCTTACGGGTTTCTTCGTCAAAAGCAGGTGTGAGCCACTGCTGTGCTCTTTCTTCACACTGCTTGATCAATTCTGCGTTATTAGCCATAGTTTGATTATATTATGTTATTAATTAATTCTTATCGAGAAGGATGTGCACGAAAACAATGCATAATTTCTCTATTTGCGTACAAAGTTATATAAAAATTTTGATAAACCAAGCAAGAATGAAGTTTTTTTTGTATTTTTGCACTTTGAAATGGAATTGAAAATAGAATAAGGCTATTATTTAGCAATATTGTATTGGTAAGATAGCAAAGTTGAATGAACAAAATATAAAAACAATAGAATATGGAAGTATATTACACGGGCGTCATCATCGCCGTATCCACCTTTTTAATAATAGGTATCTTTCACCCTATCGTCATGAAGACGGAATATTATACGGGCACCCGCTATTGGTGGGTTTTCCTCGTTGCAGGCATCATCTGCATCGGAGCTGCCTTCCTGGTTGCCAACGTGCTCTTCTCTGCCATACTGGGCGTAGTAGGTGCTTCATGCCTTTGGAGCATCGGTGAACTCTTCGAACAGAGACAACGCTGCGAGAAAGGCTGGTTCCCGAAGAATCCGAAAAGAATAGGAACAGGATATTACAGGGACGAGAAGAAGTGAAGAACGAAGAACTGAAGTTTCGCATGTGGTTCAAGTACGGGCTGAAGGCCCAAAAGCTCCTAGCCCAGGGAGGGCACTGAAAAAGTAAAATCCACTTTCAGATTGAAAGTTAATGGCGGAGAAATCGTAGTTTTACCCTTCTTTTTCTGTCTAACATAGCCTTACTAAGGCGATCTGTGGAAGGAGAAGTTATAAATCGTAAGCATTTTCCGTTTTGGTCCTTAAAAATGGAGACTTTTTCAGTGCCCTCCCTGGGCTAGGAGCTTCTGCCCTTTCAGGGCGTGTGGGGCTTACTTGCGAAACTTCAGTGAAGAATTCAAGTGTATAGGAAGAAAATGAAGACAGAACTCATTCTGGTCGGAAAGACCGTAAACAAGCATTTCATTGCGGGCATCAAGGATTATGCTGAGCGCATCACCCATTATATGCCTTTTAATATAACAACCATTCCTGAGCTCAAGAACACCAAGAGTCTCAGCGAACAGCAGCAGAAGGAACGGGAAGGAGAACTGATTCTGAAACTCCTCCAGCCTTCAGATACGGTGGTGCTGATGGATGAACATGGACAGGAATTCCGAAGCATCGAATTTGCCAAATGGATAGAGCGCAAGCAGGCCACGGCAAGAAGGCTCGTCTTTGTCATCGGCGGTCCTTACGGTTTCTCACAGTCTGTCTACGACCGCGCCAACGAGAAGATTTCCCTCTCCAAGATGACCTTCTCGCATCAGATGGTTCGCCTTATCTTTACCGAGGCGCTCTATCGCGCATGTACTATTATAAAAGGTGAGCCTTACCACCATGAATAAAGGGTAAAAAGGTAAAAGGGTAAAAAGGTAAAAGGGTAAAAAAGTAAAAAGAGCCTTCCCCCTTGCGCCCCCGTTCCCAGCGATTCCATCGCTGGTCCCCTAATCTTAAAAGAAGAAAGAATATGCCAAAAGATAAATATATAGAAATAAAAGGGGCAAGAGCCAACAACCTCAAGAATATCGATGTGAAGATACCTCAGGGCAAGTTTGTTGCCATTACGGGTGTCTCCGGATCGGGAAAATCATCGTTGGCTTTTGATACCTTATATGCTGAGGGCCAGCGCCGCTATGTGGAGTCGCTCTCTTCATACGCTCGCCAGTTTCTGGGACGTATGAGCAAACCGGAATGTGATTTCATCAAAGGATTGCCACCTGCCATCGCCATCGAACAGAAAGTGATTTCGCGCAACCCACGATCTACCGTGGGCACCAACACCGAAATCTACGAATACCTGCGACTGCTCTACGCACGCATCGGAAAAACCTATTCGCCTATCAGCGGACAGGAAGTGAAACGCCATACTACCGAAGATGTACTCGCCTGTACCCGACAGTATTCCCAGGGTACCAGGTTTGTCATCCTCGCCCCTATCCACGTCATCGAAGGGCGCAGTCTGGGCAAACAGCTGGAGATGTACAATCAGGAAGGTTACGCGCGTATATATATAAAAGGTGAATTCGTGCGCATCGAAGACTTCATGGAGCAGGCGGATAAGGAACTGCTGGAAGTAAGCGGCGACAAACTGAGAAAGAGAATGCAGCAGAAGGATGAAGAAATCTTCCTGGTCATCGACCGTGCTTCGGTAAGCGATGAGAAGGATGATATCAGCCGACTGATGGATTCTGCCGAAACTGCCTTCTATGAGGGAGATGGAGCCTGCCGCCTCGTCTTCCTGCCAAGCAACATCTGCTACGACTTCTCTACCCGGTTCGAAGCTGACGGCATGCAGTTTGAAGAGCCTACCGACAATATGTTTGCCTTCAATTCTCCTCTCGGAGCCTGCCCTACCTGCGAAGGTTTCGGCAGCATAATAGGCATCGATGAGAAACTCGTCATCCCGAACACTTCGATGAGCGTATATGACGGATGTGTGGTTTGCTGGCGAGGCGAAAAGATGGGTATGTGGCTCAAGGAATTCATCCGCAGAGCTGCAGAATACGACTTCCCTATCTTCAAGCCTTACTTCGAACTGACTCAGCAGCAGAAGGACTGGCTGTGGCACGGTCTGCCTGGCGAGAAGAAACGTAAACAGCAGGAAAGGGTGAGCATCGATGAGTTCTTCAGAATGGTAAAGGAGAACCAGTACAAGATACAATACCGCGTGATGCTGAGCCGATTCCGTGGAAAGACGATTTGTCCTGACTGCCATGGTACGCGACTCAAGAAGGAAGCCAACTATGTGAAGATTGGCGGAAAGAGCATCACCGAACTGGTTGAGATGTCGATTGTGAACCTGAGCGAATGGTTCAAGAAACTGGAACTCTCTGAGCATGAGAAGGAAATCAGCAAGCGTCTGCTCACCGAAATCACCCACCGCCTGCAGTTTCTCCTGGATGTTGGTCTGGGCTATCTTACGCTCAACCGACTCTCCAACACCCTCTCCGGCGGTGAGAGTCAGCGCATCAACCTGACCACCAACCTGGGCTCATCGCTCGTGGGTAGCGTATATATCCTCGACGAACCTAGTATCGGACTCCATAGCCGCGATACCGCCCGACTGATTAAGGTGCTGAAAGAACTGCAGCAACTGGGCAATACGGTGGTTGTGGTAGAACACGACGAAGAGATTATGCGGGCAGCCGACTATCTCATCGATATCGGTCCAGATGCCGGCAGACTGGGCGGAAGAGTGGTCTACGCCGGTCCGTCATCAGAATATTCTACCACCGACAAGGCTGAACAGGAAAAGCTGCTGGCTGAATATCCGGAGAGTTATACCATCAAGTACCTGACCCACAACGAGGAGATAAAGGTGCCAACGAGCCACCGTGCCTGGAACCAGTATATCGAAATCAAGGGAGCCCGGATGAACAATCTGCGCGGCATCGATGTTAAGATACCGCTCAATGTATTCACCTGTGTAACTGGTGTATCAGGCTCAGGCAAGAGTTCGCTCATCAAGGGAATCCTCTATCCTGCCATGCGTCGCCGTCTGGACCTCGTAGCAGATGCACCAGGCGAATATGCATCGATGGAAGGCGACTGGAAGAGCATCAGTCATGTAGAGTTTGTTGACCAGAACCCTATCGGAAAGAGTACCCGCAGCAACCCTGCCACTTATCTGAAGGCATACGATGCGATACGTGCCCTCTTTGCCAACCAGCCACTGGCTAAGCAGATGGGATTCACGCCGCAGTACTTCTCTTTCAATACCGAAGGCGGAAGATGCGAGGAATGTAAGGGTGCAGGATATGTTACCATCGAGATGCAGTTTATGGCAGACCTCACGCTGACCTGCGAGGCTTGTAAGGGCAAGCGTTTCAAGCACGATATTCTGGAGGTTCGCTATGGCGGAAAAGACGTCAATGATGTGCTGAACATGACGGTAAACGAGGCCATCGAGTTCTTCAGCGATGAAAAGTTGCAGCGCAACGAGGGCGACTTCGACAACTGCCGCATCATCGTAAACCGCCTGAAGCCGCTTCAGGATGTGGGTCTGGGTTATATCAAGCTTGGTCAGAATTCAAGTTCGCTTTCGGGTGGTGAGAATCAGCGTGTAAAGCTCGCCTTCTTCATCGGTAAAGAGGAACAGGAGCCTACGCTTTTCATCTTCGACGAGCCTACCACGGGTCTTCACTTCCACGACATCAAGCGCCTGCTCCATGCCTTCAATGCCCTGATAGAAAGGGGCCATTCGCTGGTAGTGATTGAGCACAATCTGGATGTCATCAAGTGTGCCGACTATATCATCGACCTCGGTCCTGAAGGCGGCGACAAAGGCGGCAATCTCGTTGTTGCCGGAACTCCGGAAGAAGTAGCTGCCTGCAAGGCAAGCCTTACCGGAAAGTTCTTGCGTTAAGAGCTGGAGATATAAAAAAACTGTGTCAAGTTACAACCAAAGTAATTTGACACAGTTTACTTTTGCAACCTCATCACAATCTGATGAAGTATAATAAAGTATCTGCGAAATTCCAGCCCGCACGGCAAGTTCCATCATGAAATGTTAAAAACGGTAAATACGAATTTAACGTATTTACCGCCTTTTTCATTTTCATACCTTTTTTGCAAAACGTTTGCATAAGCATAATAACCAAACATTAATGCATAATATTTTCTCAAAAAGGGAAAGACTTCTAAAGCCCGTTCCACCCAATATAGTTCTCAAATAAGGTTTATTATCCATACTTGTCTATATTTAGAAGGCGAAATCATCCTCTTCCTCATCCTCATCATTTGGGAACATGACGCTTCTCTCATACTCTGGATCATAGAATTCATACTCATCCTTCACCTGTTTGATTTTCTTCTGAATGGAGCAAATCTGCTCCAACTCCGGAAATTGAAGATGTTCACGATTGAACTCCAATATCCCATTCAGCTCTCTCTCAATGGAACAAACCTCTGGTTGGAAGTCATCCATGTCAAACTCGGAATCATTGAAGAGGTCATTATCTAGGGCCTCGTCCAAACATTTTTCCATCTTATCTAATTGCTCTTTTATAGTTTTGTCCATAATGCTTTATTTTTAAGTATATGTTCGATTTATGAAATAAGAATCTTACCTGATGAAAGATTCATTTTCGTAGGAGTCTGAGAGTAACAGGATTTGCTTCACCTTGGAAAGCAAATCTTTCTCCGTAACTTCTAAGTTCAAAGATGCCCCATTCCCTGTTATTTTGACACCTAAAACACCTGCAAGTTTTATCAGATGTTTTGTACTTCCACTCTTTACAAAAAGACAAATAGACCATTCACCATAAGTACAAAAAAGGGTTATATAAATGGGCCTGTTGTCATACATGATTTGATAACCATATTTTTCAACATATGGAATCTTGCCATCGAAGGTTTCCGCTATAAAGGAAGCTATCTCCTCATGGAACTTCTTCGTAAAAACGTTGGCGTATTCTTCGGAAATCTCATCCTTGGCGCAGATAATCTGCTCTTGGGCATCTTCCAAATCATCAAGCAAATCGTCTAAAGCCGAGCATTTTTCGATAATGTTCAGTCCTTTTAACTTCGCCATTTCTTTATTAATATCAAACTTTTCTATTGTATATCAATTTTAATTATTCTGGAGCAAAGGTAGCCCACACCTGTGTAAATTCATTTCACTCAATAAAAAAGTTTTTTCATGTGCAATGATTTTTCTCACGTTTCATCTAATTTTGCAGAAAATTTAATGAGCAAACATGAATATGGGCAAAGAATTATCAAAGGCAAGATGGATAAAGAAGCCATCAAACATACCATCAAGACAAAGTATCTCAATAGTTACAAGGTGATTGTAGCGGGAGGACGTGACTTTGACAACTATGAGTTTCTGAAAGAAAAGCTTGATGAGACTTTCGAATCTTTGGGAGACTTGGACGCTCACCCAATAGAAATCATTTCAGGAATGGCAGATGGAGCAGACACCTTAGGCATCAAATACGCCAAGGAGCATAAGCTAACAATGGTCCTATACCCTGCGAATTGGGATAAGTATCCGAGGATGGCAGGAATCCTTAGGAACATGAATATGCTTGTTACGGCAACACATCTTGTAGCTTTTTCCGTCTTCAGCCACCAACAACATGCTACTCAATGCCAACCGTGATGAAATGAATCCCGCACACACCAATGGAAAGGAGTGGAATTCTCATCATGGATAGCTGACAATTTCCAAGATGAAGGTCGGTATGTTATTATCGATGATGAATACGTGATACAGGATTCGCAACTGCCACACTTCATCCTGACCAATCCGTATGATGGCATTACTGCGGATCTGGTCAACAAAGCCATTAAGATTCTTAACGGATAAAGGAATTAAGTTTTTCTATAAGTATAACCGTAATTTATGGGATTAAGATATGAACATAAAACATGTATTTGAAGACTCTCGCATAGTCATGCTGGAGAAAGACATTGCAAGAATAAACGAGTATTGTCAATACTCTGATGAAGAAAAGTTTGTGATGAAGCACTTGCTCAAAAAGCGTTGCAACGTACTATGGCAATTGAATGTGTATGACGATGAGACGAAGCAGCTCCTCATCGGTTTCAATGATGCACTTCGAAAGGCATGTACGCAGCTTTATCACCGGACGATGACAGTTTATCAAGAATACCAGGATCGTAAGGACATTTCTGGAGATTTTGAGGTGGAAGGAAAGATATTCCTTGGTTACGAATATCCTGCACATCACCCCATTCAGACAGAAACGGCAAAACAGGTGTGGGATACTCTCACATGTGGAGGTTTCAATACACTCTATGATGAGGGTTGCGCATGGCCGCTCCGATTCTGTAGAGAGCGGCCTTCTGAGCAAAGTATCAATGAGAAATTGGAGAATTGGTTGGGGATGGAAATTGAGAACGACAATTGGAATGAGGGACTGGATAGAGAATGGTCGAAAGATATGCATCTTATACAGCCCTTTCATAATCTATACGATCATTGCTACTTCTCATTATATGACCTCATATATGTCCGTGAGTTCAACCTGGAAGTACATGTGGAGTTTGATGATAAAGTAAAATATTAAACATCAAGCCAAACAAGCCGCTGGAACTCTACAATCTGCTAGAGGATCCGGAATTTACGGTCTTTAAGCAACGTGTTTTGCGACAACGTGTTGGCTGTAGAATATGCATCGAGCAGCCAGCGTGACAATTATCCATCACCAAGACTTTCTGAATTGGAGATGTTGTAGCGATAGCAGCCATTCTGTCGGCAATCGATATTCACCCAAATGTTTTTCCTGTGTCGTCATACGTCACTCACGTTATTTTTTACTTATCCAAAAAGCTGACAACCTCTGGAATCTCTTTATTCAAGAAGTCGTACCAAAGCTGAGGGCTATATCCCAAAGATGTATGATGAATCATATAGAACGGCAGCTTGTAGCCGTTAGCAAATTGCAGTTCACCTTTCTTAGGATAAGAGTTGTTGATTTTTTCATCCAATTTTTGGATAGAATATTTCACATATTTCTCGTCAAGAATATTCATGCCATTGTCGTTTCTTAGACCAACAAATATGCAAATATCTGGCTTGATGATTTGCACGACATCAGCTAAGCACTTCCATGCCGTCTCGTAATCAGCCAAAGAGGGTACCTCATGTATACCTTTCATAGGCTCCTGTATAAAGTTATAAGAAGCTATTTTGTTCCAAAAGCCCTCGACATCCATGTCGCTTTCATCCAAGAATGTTTTCTGAAGGTTTGTATGGAATTTCCAGCTACCTTCTTCTATTGCACAATTAATGATTCCTCTTGTATACTCCTTGTCTGTAACACATCTATCATATTCCTCTGGGCAGAATTCGCCTTCGTCATTCACCGTATAGTGCGAGTCTCCCATGATAAGCACACGCTTTGGTGCCGAAGCATAGTTGCAACCTATCCAAGGATAGTGTACAAGATTCTCAACTTTATCAAACTGCGAATCAAATTGTTTGTCTGATGTTGTCATAATAACCTAATTTCCGCAACACTATAATTCAATGTTATTTATAAGAACCAGAGCAACAAAAAGTTGATTAGTTTTTTGCCATGTCAGAAATCTCACTTGTCTTAGTGTTGCATTTAAAAACAAATAAAACTCTGAATGACACGGCAAAAATACAAATAAAATCTAAGAAACACACTCCTTTTGGGGATTTTTTTCAATTATGGAGCAATTTGATGCTTTTTTAGCTCAAACCATAGATTCCACCTTGGGATCGAGATGTACATTGTTTGGTTATCAATATAGTGAGATTCTACGCTCTCTGATGTGCGTATATCTTTGTGGTGGCTCATGTCTTGAGGATATTTCAACACACCTTATAAAACGTTTTATAAAAATATCATAGCCTTCAAAGATATTTTTAAGCTGTGCCATTTTTTTGCACACCATTGCACTACCTTTGCAATAAATTTTAAATGTTAAGTGTATGAAACTGAAAGAACTTTTACTTAGTACGGATTTTGATATGTTGATACCAGCCTTGAAAAAGGAAGGATATTTGGGCATCAGACAATATCGTGAGGCATACGACATCCTTTGCCATCTTATTCCTGCGGATGAATCCGAGATTAAGGACCCCCAAATACGTGTAGAGTGGGTTAAACCTGTTGAAGGCTATGAGGATGAAGAGCCATATATTAATGTATACAATTGTGAAGGTGATCTTTGGGAATGTAATGTTGCCAAGGAAGTTATTGTTGACGATGCCTGTAGACTTACTAAGGAAGAAGTCATAGCCAAGATTCTTTTGAGTTGTACTTTCTATGGCTATACGCCACAGACTACCCAAGATACCTTTGAGGACAGAATCGAGCACAAGATGCACACCTGTTATGGAACTATGGCGAGAAAGTTAAAACAAAAGTTCTATCTCTATTATTTGCCCGGACATAAAAAGAGAGAGGTTCTCAAAAGAATGAGACTCGCATCTCTTGATAGTATAGCCATGAGCATGGAGGACTGGAACTATTGCAAGAAGAGAATCGCCAAAGCATCCAATATCAGAAAGAAGCGTGACTATCGTATGCAGAAGAGAATTGACTATCTAGACTATAGAGAAAAATATGAAGGTCTCCGGGATAAGTTCATGGGTGGAAAGGACATCACTTTTCATGACATGGACTTCATCTATGATGGTTTCTCTATGTTACTAACCAACATGGAGACTCATACTTATGGAGAAAGCAGCAGAGTGGATTATCTGAAGAAACTGATAAAGTACATCGAGATGGATTCAGACTATGAGTTTTTCAATCCGCAGAAGCTTGTTGTATTATGCAAGGTGCCTTCACAACACCCACTCTCCTCCGATGAAAAAGAAGAAATCAGGAATGAGTTCCACAAGTTAGCAGGAAAAGGAAAGCTCATCTTTGGTTTATCAGAGATAAAAACTGAGGTGGCTGACATCCATTTCACTATACTCGTTCAGAAATATGAGAAACGCCTTATTATAGATGTCAATGACCTTATTTGCGCAATACCATAATTTAATATTTTTTATAAGCACCTGAGCAACAATAAGTTGCTCAGGATTATGTCATGTCAGAAATTTCACTTATCTTAGTGTTGCATTTAAAAAACAAATAAAACTCTGAATGACATGGCAAAAATACAAATAAAATCTAAGAAACACACTCCTTTTGGGGATTTTTTTTCAATTATGGAGCAATTTGATGCTTTTTTAGCTCAAACCATAGATTCCACCTTGGGATCGAGATGTACATTGTTTGGTTATCAATATAGTGAGATTCTACGCTCTCTGATGTGCGTATATCTTTGTGGTGGCTCATGTCTTGAGGATATTTCAACACACCTTATAAAACGTTTTATAAAAATATCATAGCCTTCAAAGATATTTTTAAGCTGTGCCATTTTTTTGCACACCATTGCACTACCTTTGCAATAAATTTTAAATGTTAAGTGTATGAAACTGAAAGAACTTTTACTTAGTACGGATTTTGACGCATTGATTCCTGCCTTAAAAAAGGAAGGATATTTGGGCATCAGACAATATCGTGAGGCATACGATATCCTTTCTCATATTGCTCCAGCGAATGAATCCGAGATGAGGAACCTCGAAATACGTGTAGAGTGGGTTAAACCTATGGAAGGTTATGAGGAGCCATATATTAATGTATACAATTGCGAAGGTGGACTTTGGGAGCACAATGTAGCCAAGGAAGTTGTAGTTGCCGATGACTGTAAACTTACTAAGGAAGAAGTCATAGCCAAGATTCTTTGGAGTTGTACATTCTACGGCTATACACCGCAGACACTCAAAGATACATTTGAGGACAGAATCGAGCACAAGATGCACACCAGTTATGGTACTATGGCTAGAAAACTAGAACAAAAGTTATACTTCAACTATTTGCCTGGCCGTAAGAAAAGGGAGATCCTCGAAACCATGAAGCTCGCTTCTCATGATAGTATATCCATGAGCATGGAGGATTGGGACTACTGCAACAGAAGAATCTCCCAAGCATCCAACATCAAAAAGAAGCGTGACCATCGCTTGGAGAAGCGAATTGATTATCTCGATTATCGAGAAAAGTATGAAGCTCTCCGAGATAAGTTCTTGGGTGGTAAAGATATTTCCTTCCATGACATGGACTTCATCTATGATGTTTTCTCTATGCTGCAAACCAACATGGAGACTCATACCTATGGAGAAATCAGCAGAGTGGATTACCTGAAAAGACTGATAAAATACATAGATATGGATTCAGAAAATGAGTTTTTCAATCTGCAGAAGCTAGTCGTATTATGTAAGGTGTCTTCACTTCATCCTCTTTCTTTGAAGGAGGAAGAAAATATCAAGAGTGAGTTCCAAATGTTGGCAGGAAAAGGAAAATTAGTCTTTGGTACGAGAGAGGTAAGTTCCGGTGTAGTTGATTTGCATTTTACGATACTTATTCAGAAATACGAAAAACGTCAACCATAAACCTACTCGGATGACTACAGGCATTTCTTTGACTGATATTTAGAAGACTTGTCACCAAGGTGGAAACCTTTCTCTATTGACCTCCATCTTGGTTTTTAAGTTCATTAAACTGTGAGACATTGTAAAACTCCGTAAAAGCACCACCCTTGCTTTGATTTCCTCAAGAATGAGCATGACCAAAGACATGAAAACGAGGTTGAGAACGATAGACCTCTAACAAAAGAGGAAGGCTTCCCCTACCCTCGTCAAGTATGCCTTCCGGTGGAATATGGGTTATCAGGAAGTCCATTTTGCCAGCAAGGTGGATATTTGACTCCTTGCTTTGCAAACTTCGCGTGGATATATTCCCAAAACTTATCCTATCAAACTCATAGCAAGTATCATGGAGGAAGACTATCTCCCTTGTCAGCAGGAACTTGGCTTGCTCTGGACTATCTTCCAAGAGTAACTCATGATTGCCAGCCACAAAAATATAAAGTTTGGCGGGATGGCTTAACAACCAGGAAAAGAAGTCCTCCATGCCATCCTTGCCAAAGCCAGACACTACATCGCCAGCACAAAGCAGGATGTCAGCTTCTTCAAGGATATGAAGCCACTTGTGCATTCCATGAGAGTCAGAGAACGCAAAAATCCGATGTTCCTTATAGTTGAATAGCATAAATCTAAATCTTATAAAGTTAATACTTCAATGGTGAATGTGGGCGGAATCTCTTCCGACCACATTTTTTGCATTGGCTTCCTATTTCATTTTTTAAATGATACGAGACCTGTTTTCTTATTTTTCCTGACACACTTTATAAACATCAAACCATAAACCATGCAACATGTCAAGCAGTTTGATTTTATCGTCTGAAGATATGGGTAAGCCGGCAATGTCCTCTGGTTCGAAGCTGACGGATGAGACTTCATTTTTTAGCTCTAGCAAGAGCATATCCATTCGTTTCTCCAAGTATTGTTTCAACCAAGAGAGTTCGTCAAAATCACAAGTTGGAATTTTGATGTTTGATACATATTTTTGTTTCTTATCACCTGTCACTGAGTACAAATTCGCAAACCATATATCGCCAAAGCCAACACTCAAACTGAGTTCTATGCTATATATCTTTCCCGTATAGGAAAAAACATACTCACTTTGAGCTTCATCACCTATGTCAAAGTCAACCCATTGATTCATCTTCATATGCTTGAATGATTAACAATAGTTGTTCTTCACTTGTGCCCAATGTCTTCTGTACAAGATCTACCTTTGTTGTGTCCATAAATGATTGTGACACAGACATAAGTTGAACAAGTTCTCCCATCAGCAAAGGATATTTTACAGAGGTGACGATTCGCATAGACACCTTATTATATTTAGCCCAATCCACCAGGGTGTATTGCCTAAAAGATCGGCAGATAGCCTCTGCCCTGCTCTCTCCTTTCATTGGAAAGGAATAGATACGGCGTTTTACCGATATTCCGTGTTTAGTTTGTTCCATGATTTCTTGTTACTTTACATCTATGGCACAAAGGTAGTCTGAAAATGGGAAAAATTACTGCACACCTAAAAAATATTTTAGATGTGACAACATTTTACACTGGAAATATGTTCCTTTGCCACAAAATAAATATACAATGAAGAGGAGGAACATATGGGGGCAATGCTCCATCTATAAACAGATTTTCTTGCCGCCCAAGATTGTGGTTTTCCCATTGGAATTGATAGACGAGATTATCCTACATGAAATGAGTCATCTCAAATTTATGCATCATAGGAAACAATTTTGGGAGTACTTTAGTTTCCTGCAAGGAAGAGATGCCAAACTATGCAAGATGAAGGAAAGTGTATTTTTCGCCAAATACGACGAAATGATAGAGTTCTTACTAAAATAATTGGCAATTGTGCAACATTATTTCTCACTTTTTCATTATCTTTGTACCAAAATTTAAAAGTATAGAATATGGCTATCAATCAATTGAACAAATATGTCTGGCTCGTAGAGACCATTCATCGAGCAAGAAACAGGGGTGGCATTACCCTGAAGGAGATTCAAAGCAGATGGTTGGACTCTGACCTCAGTGAGGGAACGGAACTTTCACGGCGTACCTTCATCAATAATCTCCATGCCATCGAGGAACTGTTTGAGATTAACATCGAATGTAGTAGCGGATTCCGTTATCACATAGAGTATGGCAATTGCTTCGAGGAAGGAAGCACCAGGAACTGGTTACTCAACGCCTTCTCACTCAACGCCATGGTGGGCAACAGTCGCAAACTCAAGGAGAGGGTTCTCCTGGAGGACATGCCATCTGGCAGGAACTTCCTGGAGGATATCATCAAGGCGATGCGCGACAACCACGTTATATTCATCTCTTACTACAGTTACTATAACGAGAAGTATTATGAGTTTGACATCCATCCTTATTTCGTGAAGGCTTTCAAGAAACGTTGGTATGTGGTCGCATATAGTCCTGGCACGAACGATATCCGTTGCTATGCACTTGACCGTATGGAGAATGTCATCATCTCCGAGGAAATGTTCAAGATGCCTAAGGATCTGGAACCAGCTGAATACTTCAAGGATTGCTTTGGAATCATCAACAACAAGGATTCCGAAGTTCAAAAGGTAGTGCTAAAGGTAGATGCCTTCCAGAGTAACTACATACGCAATCTTCCTCTCCATGAGTCGCAAAAGGAGGCAGAGCGAACTGACGAGTACTCTATCTTTGAGTATCACCTGAAACCAGAGTTTGATTTTGAACAGGAGATTTTCTCGAACATGGACGCCATGGAAGTGTTGGAACCTCTATGGCTAAGAGATGAAGTAACAGAAAAGTTAAGGAATCTTGCTGAGAAATACAAGATATAAACTTCTTGGTAACTTCCATCATGGAATGTTAAAGCTTGATGAGACTTTCGAATCTTTGAGAGACTTGGACGCTCACACAATAGAAATCATTTCAGGAATGGCAGATGGAGCAGACACCTTAGGCATCAAATACGCCAAGGAGCATAAGCTAACAATGGTCCTATACCCTGCGAATTGGGATAAGTATCCGAGGATGGCAGAAATCCTTAGGAACATGAATATGCTTGTTACGGCAACACATCTTGTTGCTTTTTGGGATGGCAAATCTCATGGAACCAAGCACATGATAGAAATTGCCAAGGAAAAGGGCATACCAGTATGGATATATAAATATTAAAAATTT
>ENA-OPFG01000214-OPFG01000214.1-human-gut-metagenome-genome-assembly--contig:-NODE-214-length-40463-cov-4.267051_pt1 | contig 40463 bp, 47 predicted proteins | sample MGYA00241304_ERZ501542 | MGnify/ENA primary metagenome ERZ501542 (study PRJEB25962, sample SAMEA2042427) | human gut metagenome | biome: human gut; feature: human-associated habitat; material: faeces...
TGTTCTTCGCCCGCGCGTGTCGAACTTCGATCATCCTGAAAAAGGACCGAGCGTGTCCGTCACGGCGCACGTGACGCCGAAGGGGCTTTTCCGGCTTTACAAGGAGCTGTTGAAGGAAGGCAAGATCACCAGGAACGAACGGCTTGAACTGGCATCGTGAGGACCAAACTATGGCAATAGGTAATACACTAGACGGAAAGAGCATTCGCGCGATGCTCTTTGATCCGGCAGTTCCTGACTATGCATTTCTAACGCGAGATGAAGTCATCGCCGCCTTTGATACATCAGAGCCGACACTTCGACGTTGGGCATTGGAAAGCGGCTTCCCGGACCCTGTAGCCTATCCAGGCATTACTGCGTACCCCATCGCAGCTCTACGCGAGTTCCTGAGTCGCGTAGCCAGAGAATCTCGCAACGCCACAAGCAAAAAAAACCGTTAGTCTTCTTTTTTTCGTCGGTGGGTCTTTTGGTGGGTCTTTTTTCGGTGGGTCTCTGGTGGGTCTTACGCGATTCACCGCCCAAAGGTAGATGTCAATAACCCCTGCCTAAAGGCAGAGGCTTGAAAGAGCCTTTATTGACTAGCGTCAACCCCAAAGATGACATTAGGCTACTCAGAGAAGTTCATGGTATCACCGCTGTCCAGTGCCCCGCACAGACACGAGAAGGCATCACCTGCAAGGGCTGTAGGTTGTGTGCAAAGGATAGGGATGCAATCGTTATCTTTGGTGTTCATGGTGCCCACAAGGGAAAAGCTCGAAAGGCTATCCAGATTCATAGGGCTAAGCTAGTGTCCTAGCTAAGCTCAAGTAACAGCTAGATCTCTAGCAACCACGACAAACAACTAAAGCAATGCCCCTAGGAAAGCCATAGAACGCCCTAGGAGCGTCCATAGGAGATAACATGTATACTCGCACCACCATCATCATAGAACGCTCTGACGTAGCCTCTATTCTTTTCTATCGTCGGAAAGATGGGGTATATGCAGTCACCTTTACGGACTGCGAGTCTATCTACACTTTCACCGGTAAATATTCAGGTGGTGAGGATGTAGCGGGCAAGCTCTACAAGTTCAAGAAAGGGGGCTCTATGGAACTCATTGGAAATGCTTCAATGCATGGCTCCGTTATGAATTCAATTTTGTCAATGTGGAATAACCACATTAAGGAGATTGAAAAGAATGCTTAATCTTAAAGAATACCTTATTGTATTCGTTGGAATTGCAATTATTCTTGGAATCTTTCCCTTGTTTGTCTTTATTTGCAAACTTATGGGAATCTATTACTAAAAGGGGACAAAATGGAAGAAATTAACGATGGAAAGCCTGAGACCAGTACCCATTACATGGGAGCTGTTCAGCCTATTGAATTGATGCTCAATGTATTATCTCATGAGGAATTCGTTGGATTCCTAAAGGGCAATATGATCAAATATGCGTTCAGAGCGGGACGCAAAGCAGGGGAATCCGCAGAGAAAGACAGAAACAAATACCTTACTTATGCCGAATGGTTGCGTACTTTCGAGTCATTCGATACCATCTATGTCAACGATGAGTGTGTTGAAAAGGGTAAAATCAATGGTTAGAGGAGACACGAGGATTTAATAAAATCCATACTCCTAGGGAGAGGGTGAAAGAGGCTATAGACTCCTAAGGAAATCCAAAGGAAACCACAGGAGTCTATAGTTTAACTATGGGTAATATCCTACATCATCACCTATATAACCCTATATAAAAGAGTATAAAAGATCTATAGATATAACTAAAGGTAACCCCTATGTCTTATGATAAATTGAATAGTTTTAGAATTGATGGTGAAAATGAATATGATGATCTTTGTCTTAAATACGGCAAAGCCCGTGTAGACAGGGAAATTGAATTAGAACTTGAAAGCAAGGAAAATGCCTTCAATGCTTTCATGTCTAAGCGTAATAAGGCCATTGAAAGCGGTACTATTGGTAATATGGGTGCAAGTCGTGTCTTGATCAGTGAAGCCATCCCTGTCATGACTAAGGCCCTTGACAAGTGGTTTAAGGAAGTAGACACGGGTAAGCCCGGTAAGCGTCATGTGATGGCATCCCTTATTCGGTCTTTGTCATCTGAAGAAATCGCATTCATTTCCATTAGAACCATCATTGAAAATTCCCTTGGAATCGTGTCTTTAACCAAATTGTCATCTGCAATTGGTGAGGCTATTGAGGATGAACTTCGGTTCAAGATGGTAGTTGCAACCATGGATAAGAAAGAGCTCAGTCGCTTTAATGCAGGGCTTGATAAGCGTATTTCCATGCAGTTCAAGAAGCGCTATGTCGAAAACAAGGAAAAAATCCTTGCAGACGAAAAGAGACTCAATAGATGGAACAAGTGGGGTAATGCTAATAGAGTTCAGGTAGGTCTTAAGTTGGTAGACATTTTCATTGTCTCTACTGGCTTAGGTGCCCTTGAGAAAACCATGAGTGACAACAAAAACGTACATTACATTTTCTGTCTTGACCCTGATGTGTTGACGTATTTGGAACACGAGGACACTGAGACTGCGAATCTCATGTTCCAAAATAGGCCCATGGTGATCCCTCCTAAGCCGTGGACTACCCCTTTTGATGGGGGCTATCTGATCAACCTTAAGAAGCCCATACAGCTCGTTAGAATGCCCTCTAAGGAGTGTGAACAGCTCTACGATGAGGTTGACATGCCTAACGTGTATAAGGCCGTCAATGCCATCCAGTCTACGGCTTGGAGGATTAACCGTAGAGTGCTCGACGTGGCAAATGAGGTATGCTCTTGGGCTCACATCCCAGAAGCCCTTGAGATGCCCTCTGCTACCCCTGCGGAGCCTCCTATGAGGCCTGCAGAGGCAGACACTAACGAGGAGGTCCAGCGTGATTGGCGAAGTGCTATGGTGCACTACTATCAAGATGACAATAAGCGTAAGAGCAAGCGTTATCTTGTCAATGGTGTCCTAGCACTGGCAAACACCTACAAGGACGACATGGAAATCTATTTCCCCCATAATCTGGATTTCCGTGGCCGTGTTTATCCCTTGACCCAGTTGAGCCCTCAAGGCAATGACTTTACTAAAGCCCTCATTGAGTTTGCCGAAGGGGTGCCTCTTGGTGAGAATGGGCATACTTGGCTGGCCTTTCAGGGTGCTAACTGCTACGGCCTTGACAAGAAACCCTTTGAAGAGCGTATTGCTTGGGTATATGAAAACACTGACATGATTCTGTCTATTGCCAAGGATCCCTTGCAGGATCTCCGATGGACTGAGACGGATTCCCCTTGGGAATTCCTTGCGTTTTGCTTTGAGTGGGCGGACTATCTGGATAAGGGTGACTATTACGTGTCTCACCTCCCGATTGCCTTTGATGGCTCTTGCTCTGGCTTACAGCATTTTTCTGCGATGCTAAGGGATGAAGTCGGTGGGGAAGCCGTCAACCTCATGCCTGACGATCATGTTCATGACATCTATGGCATTGTTGCTACCAAGGTCACCGAGTTGCTTAAAAAGGACTATGACAATGGTACCGATGACACCATGGCTAAAACTGAAGACGGTGACGATTACCTGAAGAAGGGCACCCGCAGTATGGCCACGGAATGGCTCAAGCACGGAGTTACCCGCAAGGTGACTAAGCGTAGCACCATGACGCTTTGCTATGGCTCTAGTAAATTTGGCTTTGCCGAACAGGTTTTGGAAGACACTATTTACCCCGCTCTTTCAAAAAATCCCACGGCATTCAGTCGCCCTAGCCAGTCCGCTAGGTATATGGCCGGATTGATCTGGGAAGCCCTGCAAGGTGTCGTAGTGAAAGCTGTGGAGGCTATGGGTTGGCTACAGGTTGCAAGCGGCCTCCTCGCTCAAGATAAGGACATTAACGGCCAAAGCCTGCCTACCTATTGGATTACCCCTGCGGGATTCCCTGTAAAACAGAAGTACAACAAGGTTGTGCTCAAGCAACTCAGGACGTTTACTACTGGAACCATTCGAGTCAAGGAGCCATTCAAGGAAGATAGCCAGATTGAGGAAGGTGCCTCTATCAACCCCGTGGTGTACGAGAGTACCCCCGAGATTGACACCCGAAAGCAGAAGCAGGGTATTGCACCCAATTATGTCCATAGCATGGATGCCTCCCACCTTATGCTTACGGTGTGCTCTTGTGTCGACAAGGGTGTCAAGTCCTTTGCGATGATTCATGACTCCTATGGGGCACCTGCAGGACATGGTGACATCATGTTCACGACCGTTAGGGAAGTGTTTGTAGATACCTACAGCAAGAATGATGTGTTGCAGGATCTTCACGACCACATTGAAAATCTTTTGTCTCCTAAGATGGTCGACAAGCTCCCTGAGATTCCCTCTAAGGGAAACCTTGATCTTGAGCGAGTCAAGGAGTCCATGTACGCCTTTAGCTAGCGACAGCTAGTCATTGCTAGCGACAGCTAGTCATTGCTAGCGACAGCTAGTCTTTAGCTAACCACAACTAATAAAATCCATACTCCTAGGGAGAGTGCTCAAGCCTCCCTAGGTTAAACTAATAAAATTCATACTCCTAGGGAGAGTAACAAAGCCTCCCTAGGTTAAACAGCTAGCTCGCTAGCAACAAACAAGGAAGTAATTAATGTCTAGCAACAACAATCGTTTCACGACCCCCAAGGGTCTCGCACAGTATCCCGCTCTCAAGACTCCTGACACGAAGTTCAATCCTGAGGGTGACTATAAGGTTAATCTTGTCATGGAAGATGATGAGAAGACCAATTCCCTCGTGTCTAAGCTCGAGGCAGTCCTTGAGGACTTCTATGAGAATGACGACAATGTCAAGCAGGTCATTTCTAAGGGTCGCAAGGTGGTGACTCAGGACATCTATGAAAAGGATGAAGAAGGCCGCATTGTGATGAAGTTCAAGCAGAAGGCAGTCATCACGAAGAAGGATGGTTCCAAGATTCCCGTCAAGATCCGACAGTTTGACTCTAAGGGGAAGCCCATTGACGTAAACATCGGTCGAGACAGTGTCATCAAGGTTTCCTTCACTGCCAACCCGTACTACATGCCCTCTACGCGTACCTGTGGGCTTTCCCTGCGACTTCTCGCAGTTCAGGTTATCTCTCTGAATGAGTTCGGTGATTCCTCTGCGTCCTCTTATGGCTTTGAAGAGGAAGAGGGTTATAATGGTGAGGAGCATGAGGATTCCTCTAAGAGCTTTGAAGATATTGACGATGACGTTCCCGGAGATTTCTAAATGATTAAGTTTACTTTCGGCCATAGGATTCGTGAAGGTCTCGGCTTCCTCCTTACTGAGGAAGGTCTTGAAAAGGCTCTTGAGTCTGCAATTGGGACTTACAACTGGTACATTGAAAAGGACGGTAAGGCACCAAGTGACTTCTATTGCTCCCTCTCTGGTGACAAGCAGAGTTACTTCAAGAGCAACACCGCCTTCTATGATGCTAAGTTCATCTATGAAGTGATGCCCTACCCGTTTACGTTCAATGTCAATGTTGAGGATCTTATCTTTGAAGACAAAGGAGGTGTCGAGTACGATAAGCCTTACAGGCTTGAGGAATTCTTTAGCAAGGATCTTAGTGGTGTTGATGGTGCCTGCGTCCTTGTCATGTTTAAGGGTGATTATGAAGCCTCAGAGTGCTTCTGTCGTCCCGACCTCCTTGTTGGTCAGATTCTGAGCCATTATCCTGATGACTACTTCATTCGTGTCAATGGTCCTAGTTGTGAATATGACATTCATAGCGATGAGCTTTCTGAAGAATGTAAGGTTATGCTCCCTTCTCGTAGCAACCTGCTTAAGGAGCATAAAGAGGAATAAAGAAATAAATGCTTCGCATTTAAAGAAATAAATGACTACCCGTAGTGCGGCCTATAGTAAAAAGAGGATGCACAACAAGGGAACTTACCGAAGTGGCCTTGAGGAGAAAGTATCAGACTCCCTCAGGGCCTTCGGTATTGAGCCTCATTATGAGGAGAAGTATCTGGAGTATATTGTGCCAGCAAGTAAGCACAAATATACTCCTGACTTCGTTTTGCCTAATGGGATTCTCATAGAAACTAAAGGTGTATGGGATTCTGAAGATAGGAAGAAACATATTTTAATTAAGGCTCAACACCCCGAGTTGGACATTCGCTTTGTCTTTAGTAGATCCAAAACCCCTATTTACAAAGGAAGCAAAACAACTTATGCGTCCTTTTGTGAAAAGAATGGGATCAAGTATTCAGACAAAACAATCCCCCTTGAATGGATTAAAGAGGATCCCAAGGTAATCCCTGAAGGGATTCTTCTTAATAAAGGTTAATTAAAATATGGTTTCTTTCAAGGCTCCAAAGATTGAGGAGCATAAATCTTTTGTCTCTTATAAGAATAGAGAGACTACTAAATATCTTGTCGTTCACTGCTCTGCCACTCAGAATGTGTCATCTTTTACGTGGAAAACCATTGACCAGATGCACAGACAGCAGGGGTGGTTGGGTATTGGTTATCATTTTGTAATTCTTACTGACGGTACCATCCAGAGAGGCAGGCCCCTAGAGGCCATTGGTTCCCATGTAAAGGGTTACAACAACTGTTCTGTTGGTATCTGCCTCATTGGTGGTGTGGATGCTAAGGGCAAGTCTGTAGACAACTTTACAGAGGAGCAGAAGGAGTCTCTTAAATGTCTACTGGATTACCTTAGAGGTTACTATAAAGATGAAGTCGTTGTCCTTGGTCACAGAGATTTTGAAGGCGTCCACAAAGACTGCCCTTGCTTTGATGTTAAGGGATGGTATAAGGGCGCTAAGTTTGCTCGGTATGAAGATACTGAGGCGTTCTGGAGTAAGGTAGTGTTCTCCAAGGGTGTCTTTAAGGACTTTAATGGAGACCCTGAAGAAGGGGATGTTGTCCGCATTGAATAAAATCAATACTCCTAGGGAGAGAGTATGCAGTATGTGAAATCTCTTATGGTTATCCTTGCGTTCATTCTGGGACTGGCTCTAGGTGAATCTATTGAGGAAAAGAGAAATCAAGAGATTCTCCTAGAGGAGCAACGGACTCATTTAACGGAACTAAAGTCTCTACAGGAAAGAAAGGATGCAACGATTAACTTACTTCTTAAAGACATGGCTACCGCTGATGTTGTGCAATCTGCTATTGATAAGCGGGTTAACCGCCTGCAGTACAACATCAACGCAGGAAACAAAGCTATCATGCAACATACCGATAGAGCTTATGCAGAGTCAGTCATCCAGTGTAGAAACCTACTGTCAGAAGGTGCAGAACTACACGGGGAAGGTGTTAAGATACTCAGAGACACCAATAGACGACTTGAAGCAATAATCAATATTCACAAAGAACAAAACTCTCCTTAATTCAGTTGGAAAAGAATGACAGCCTTCTAAGCTGTAAGTCACAGGTTCGAGTCCTGTAGGAGAGACCAAAAAATACCCTAGTGGCGAAATGGTATACGCAACTGAATTAGAATCAGTGGAGAAGCAAGGCTCGTGAGGGTTCGATTCCCTCCTAGGGTACCATTTATTTTTTAAAAAGAGAGGCAATTATGCAGACTCAGAAGGAACTTGATCGAATGGAATCTGATTGGGAAGCTCGTTGGGAAGACGAGTATCAGGAATATCTTGAGTCCCTTGATGAAGAAGACGACGAGGATGAAGACGACGAGGATGATGATGATGAGGAAGATAATGACTACTAAAGTTGGATCTAGTGAAGCCCTTTGCATCTGCCATCAGGATAATCTCTATACGTTCGTCCTTAGGTATCCTAGGATGATCCATAGTGAATTCATGACTCACAGGGTCTTCAGTCGCAATGCCAGTAGCTCCCGTGCAATCCCTGTAGCTAAGGTTATTGAACAGGTGCGCAATGACCCCTTTATCCCTTCTAACGTCTACATGAATCAATCTGGCATGGTTGGCACTGTTGAGGCTTCTGAGGATACCTATGAGTCTTTTAAGGATCTCTGGCTTAAAGCTGTAGACAATGCAGTAGCTGTTGCAGAATCCATGGTTGCTCTTGGTGTCCATAAGCAACACGTCAACCGAATCCTTGAACCATTCCAGTACATTAACGTGATTGTGACTGCTACTGAGTGGGATAACTTCCTGCATCTTAGACTTGCCAGTGATGCACAGCCTGAGATGCAGGATCTTGCAAGGGCCATTAAGGGTGAGATGGACAAGGTAGGCAATAATATCATTAGTGTCTACCATATTTGTGGGAAGTATGTTAGTCTTCCCTTTATCACTCAAGAGGAAGTTGATGAGCACTGCATGAACTCGTTTAGTTCTTCTGAAGTCCTCATTAATGATCTCATGCTTATTTCCTCTGCACGTTGTGCGAGAGTGTCTTACAACAACCATGACGGCTCTTGTCCTGACGAACACAAGGACAAGAAGCTAGCACGAAGGCTCTTTGACGCAGGTCATATGTCACCCATGGAGCACCCCTGTATTTGGGCAGGAGACATGCGGTACCATAGAAACCTGTACGGATGGGAGAGCCTTCGTTGTAAATTTGGTTATTAAAAGATGAATCAAGAGAGTACATTCCTTTATCATGAGCCTTGTCCTGAATGTGGTTCCTCTGACGCCTGTGGTGTCTTTAGTGATGGCCATAGGTATTGTTATTCTTGTAATACTTATTTTAGACCTGATGGGTCTGTAAAGACTGATGGGTCTGTAAAGACTGACGGGTCTGTAAAGACTGACGGGTCTGTAAAGAAGGAGGTGACTAGAGTGTCTAAGGAGTGTATTCCTTTTGAAGACCTTGAAGCTGTTTCCCTTACTAAGCGTTGTATTAGTAAAGATACTTGTTCTAAATTCAAGTATTTTTCTACTGTTTACAAAGGGAAGCCTTGCCAAGTAGCGTGTTATTATGACGATTCGGGGAGCCTTGTTGGGCAGAAGCTCAGGTTCCCCGATAAGTCCTTTGCTGTCCTTGGGAGTATCTCTAATAGGCTCTATGGATCCCAATTGTGGGCTAGTGGTAAGAAGATCGTCATCACTGAAGGTGAGATTGATTGTCTTACTGTGAGCCAACTTCAGGGTAACAAGTGGCCTGTCGTGAGTATCCCTAATGGTGCACAAGGGGCAAGAAAGTCTATTGAGGCCAACCTTGAGTATCTTGACAAGTTTGAAGAAGTGGTTCTCATGTTTGACATGGATGAACCTGGTCGTAAGGCTTGTGAAGAGTGTGCAAAGATCCTGCCTGCAGGTAAGGCATATATTGCTAATCTTCCTTGTAAGGATCCTAATGAGTGCCTTAGTGAAGGCAAGGGGTCTGAAGTTCTTCAAGCTGTATGGAATGCCAAGCCTTATAGGCCCGACGGAATTGTTTCAGGTACCGATCTCTACGAGAAATGTGTAACCAACATTGATGATCTTAAGGATTCTGTGGAGTATCCTTGGGTTGCACTTCAGAATAAAACTAAAGGAGCTAGACATGGCGAATTGTATGTCTTCACAAGTGGAAGTGGTATGGGAAAGTCAACAATACTCAGAGAACTCGAATACTACTTTGGTGTTCAAAGGGGAGAACTTTGCGGAATTGTTGCTCTTGAAGAATCTACTCGAAAAACTGGGCTGGAACTCATGTCTATCCATCTCAATAGCCGGCTTATACTCGACCCTGAGTGTGCAGATGAAGGTGAGCGAAGCAGAGCTTTTAGCGAGACAATTGGTAACGGCAGGTTCTTCCTCTATGACCACTTTGGGTCTCTTGATTCAGGCAATCTGCTTAGTAAACTTAGGTACATGATTGTGTCACTCGGCTGTAAGCGTATCTTCCTTGACCATATCTCCATTGTGGTCTCTGGTATGGACACTGATGAGGATGGTGGCGAACGTAAAGCCATTGACAAACTCATGACCAACCTTCGTTCTCTTGTGGAAGAGACAGGTGCTACAATGTTCGTAGTGTCTCACCTTAAGCGTCCTGAGAAGAAGGGTCACGAAGAGGGTGCACAGGTGTCCTTGAGTCAACTTAGAGGGTCTGGAGCTATTGCACAGCTCTCTGACATGGTTATTGGTCTTGAGAGAAACCAACAGGGTGACAATCCTAATGTGTTGACAATTAGAGTATTGAAGAATCGCTTTTGCGGGGACACTGGTATCAGTGGCTACCTTGAGTATGACCCTGAAACAGGTAGACTAAAGGATTGCCCACAGGGGTCTGAAGATTGCCCCTTTGAATCTGAGTTTTAGTTTAATAAATAAGCAAGGCTATTTAAGGAATAGAAAATGCTGACAATTAAAGACAAATATATTGTGTTCGATATTGAAACTGATGGGTTGCTTGATACGACCAAGAGGTTTTGGTGTGGTTGGTTGTACGACTCTTATACTGACTTGTACACTGGTTACACTGATCTTGATGAGTTCTTCGATGCCCTGAATAAGTATGGTACTAGTGAGTACAGCATCGTTGGCCACAATATCTGCAAGTTCGACATCCCTGCTCTTAAGAAGCTCAAGGGGGAGAGGTTTGCATTTGATGTTCGAGATGTCTGTATTGACACTCTTGTACTTGCTCGTTTGATCTACTCGAACATCAAAGACACTGACATTGGTCTTATGCGTTCTGGTAGGCTCCCTAAGGCTCTCTATGGTTCCCACAGCTTGAAGGCTTATGGTTACCGTATGGGTGAACTGAAGGGCACCTATGGTGAACAAGAGGGTGCTTGGGACAAGTTTACTCATGATATGTATGAGTACAACAAGCAGGACGTTGTGGTTACCCTTAAGTTGTTCCAGAAGCTGATGGCCAAGGGTTACCCCCTTAAGGCCATTCAGCTTGAGCATGACATTGCTTGGGTGATGGCTAAGCAGGAACGCAATGGGTTTGTCTTTGATAAAGATCAAGCAACCAAACTCTATTCCGAATTGGCAGGTAAGCGACAGGTTCTTTATGAGAACCTTGTTTCAAAAGGTGGATCTTGGACTGTCTATAAGGGAGACAAGATCTATAAGCGAGATAACGCTAAGCGTGGTATCAAGGCGGGTGTCCCTTATCCTCAGTATGAGGAGGTTACCTTTAACCCCAATAGTCGCCAACACATTGCCAAGGTTCTAATGGATCGAGGCTGGGAGCCTACTGAAATGACTCCTACGGGTGCCCCTAAGGTTGATGAAGAGACTCTGAAGACTGCTAAGGGTATTGATCTTACTGAGGACATCTTGGAGTATTTGCTTATTAACAAGCGCATTGCACAGCTTGCTGAGGGTGACAATGCGTGGCTAAAGTTGATGAAGGAGGATCCTGATGGTTACACTCGCATTCACGGTTCTGTAAATCCTAATGGGGCTGTCACTGGTCGTGCAACTCATGCTTATCCTAACGTTGCACAGGTACCTGCAGGGAGATCTCCCTATGGGGAGGAATGTAGATCTCTTTTTAGAGTACCTACTGGATGGTATGAGGCGGGCATCGACGCTTCAGGTCTTGAGCTTAGGTGCTTTGCTCATTTTCTCTACCCTTATGACCATGGGGAATACGTGAATGAGATCTTGAATGGTGACATTCATACTCATAACCAGAAGATGGCAGGGTTGCCTACAAGAGATCAAGCGAAAACTATGATCTATTGCATGATGTATGGTGGTGGCGATGGTAAGCTCGGAGAAGTCATCAACGGCACTGCAAAGGATGGTAAGGATCTTAAGGAGAGGTTCTTTAATGCAGTACCTGCCTATAAGGAACTCTGCTCAGATATTGAAAGAACTCTCATTACGTCCTCTGAGTGGGTCGGAGGTGTAAATAAGGTAACTTGGAGGAAACGTGTCCACCCTGATAACAGCAATCTTAGTATTACTCATAGTATTCTTGGGCTTGATCGCAGGGTTGTTTATGTGCGAAGCCCTCACTCGGCTTTGAATACCCTTCTTCAGTCTGCAGGTGCTCTTATCTGCAAGAAGTGGGTGTGTCTTGTCGAGGAGAATATGCGTAAAGCAGGCTATAAGCATGGTTGGGATGGAGACTTTGCCATGATGGCGTGGGTGCATAAACTTCATTGTGCACGTTAAAGTAGGTTAATTCGGGGAAACCCCTCTGGGGCAATCCCGAGCTAAACATTGGAGGAACTATGCGTGGTAAACCAATGGTCTTGACTAAGGATCAAAACGGTTGCATAGTCTCCACATCACATAGACTGAATCATGATGGTTATCTAAGGATTAGAGATCACAGGTATAATGGGAAAGGTAGAAAGCCCTTGATTATGACTCACAGACTCGTATGGGAAGAAGCTAATGGCGAAGTCCCTGAAGGCTATGAGATTCATCACAAGTGTCATAATCGTGCCTGTTGTAACCTTAGCCACCTTGAGCTAGTTAAGATCGTCAACCATAAAGTCGAACATAACTCCACTAGATATGCTGATAGAAAGGCTAAAGCTAAGGAGTATTGGAAACTTTATAAGTGTACAGGTACTAAGCTAGGTGAAGTATTTGGTGTCTCGTTTTCATCTGCCTGTAAGTGGATTCGAGAATGGAAGTGTAGAGACTAGGTATATACCGTAGGGGCTAGGGGTGAGATTCCCCTAGTCTCGAAATGCCTACTACAGCTAATACCAATAGGCTGTAAAGAGATAGTCCGACACCCATAGTAATATGGGAAACGGTAAGGATGAGATACAGGTTGCCTGCAGAACAAAAGAGATCGCAGAGGACTGCGTAAGGATTGCCCAGGAATCCATGAGGCAAACTCAGGAGTTCTTTAAGTTTAACTGCCAGTTGGACACTGAGGGTAAAATTGGTACCAACTGGTTCGATTGCCACTAAGGAGTAGCTATGATTCGTAGACCTATGACCGTAGAAGAGATTGAAAGGCTTCTTAAGAAGACTGAACCTAAGGAGGTAATGGCTTTGTGTAAGACCAACAAAAAGAGTGTTGTTGACATTAAGTGGCTCTATAAGACGGATCCTGTTTTTGGGACTGCAGGTGGTGCCGAAGTTCGATTGAATGGTAAACTGCTGTTTATGCACATTCCAAATCCCTGTAAACTCTATGAAGACTGGACTGACAAAGAAATCTTTTATGAGATTCTTGAACGTCTTGGCTATGAAGTTGATTGGGAAGAAGAGAGTGTTTACTATGAGGGACATCAGAAAGAAAATGAATAAGTATCTTAGTTTTCTTAAGTATATTGACCAGAACAATCCGAAACTTCAGGCGGACTTCTGTCGTGAGAATGCCAAGCTGATTGCTGAGGCGGCATCTAGGGGACATATTACGGCCATTAATTACTATAGTGAAGCTACTAATTATTGGAGGCTCACCTGTAAGGCATACGCTATTCTTAAGGCTTGTGAATAATGAGATATGCTTTTGTAGACGGTGATATTCTAGCCTTTAAGGCGTCCTCTGCTGTCCAGAAGGATATCGACTGGGGGGATGGCCTTTGGACTTGTCATGCTGAAGTAGATGACGCATGGGATTACTTTACCGACATGCTTATTGCTATTGATGAGAAGCTGACTAAGCATTTTGTTGGTGAAGAGATTACCTATGTATTCTGTTTCTCCGATGAGGATAACTTTAGGAAAGCCTATAATCCTGACTATAAGTCCAATAGGCGATCTAATCGTAAACCTTGTTGTTACAAAGGTCTTGTAGACAAGATTAAAGAAACCTACATTTCTCATACAGTCAAGTACCTTGAAGCTGATGATGTTGTAGGTATCTACTGCACTAGTCCTGTCTATAAAGATATTTGTGTCGCAGTGTCTATGGACAAGGATTTCAAGACAATCCCCGGTTACTTCTATGATTTCGGTAATGATGTCTTGCATAACATCACTGAGAGGGACTCCAAGAAATGGCTGTGCTATCAGACCCTAGTGGGGGACGTTACAGACGGCTATAAGGGGTGTCCCACTTATGGGCCTGTGAAAGCCAATAAGCTCCTTAATGGGCACTCTGATTCTGAATGGTGGTCTGAGGTTTTGAAAGCCTTCAAATCTCAGGGCCTTACTGAAGAGGATGCCATTAGAGAGGCAACTATGGCTAGAATCTTGCACTATGAAGATTACCCTTTAGGTGAATCTGAGGGCTTGCCCAAGAAGTACAATCCTTTTTAATCAATACTAATACCCCTAGGGCTATTTTTAATTAAATCAATAGTCCTAGGTAGGATGAAGACATGAACAAAGAAGAAAACAATGTTGTTGAAGAAGAAGAGTTCCCTTATGTTCCTAAGGATCTCATTGAGAGACTTGAGGATATCTTCGACATTCGAAAGATGATTTGGTATGAAAAGAGTAATGAGACTCTTCTAGGTATTCAACAGGTTGTTACCTACCTTAGAAATAAATACGACAAACAGAATGGAGATAACTAATGGGTGGACTCTTTAGTAAACCTAAGGTTCCTGAGGTTAAGGTTCAGGCTCCTGCCATTGAGCAACCTGTGCTCGAACCTGAGGCTCCTGAAATGGGTGCTGAAGAAACTGCGGAACATAAGAAGAACAAGGGCAAGAAGGCCCTGAGGATTGACTATGTTGGTTCTGGCAGAGGGACTAACATCCCTAAGTAACGTGTATAGGATTGGTGTCTTGCAACCTAATGATGGAGACATCCTAGAACAGATCATCGACAAGGGTGCGAAGATCATCAAAGATGACCCTGACTCCCTCCCTTTCATTAAGAAATATGCTGACGTAAAGGTAGTGCGTAAGTTTCTTAAGGGTGTCATTAGTGGTGAATTTGAAGACTTCATCATCCTTGTTTTCTATAACAAAGAAAATGCTCTCTCGGGTGCATCCCTAGTGTCTAGGGGGAGACCTTGGTATGCACCTGAGGGAGTAACTTTTTTAAATGAAGAGTGCACTGTAGCTTTCCAAAAGGGTCTTGGTTTGTCTAGAGCAATGGCTTATGCTCTTGAAAATAGGGCATGTACTAACGTAAGACTACTGGCCTTCTCTAACGCCAACACGCTCAACAACAAGATGTTGGAGAACACCTATGAGAAACACTTGGGTTACTCTTCATACAAAACTTTTTACAAGGAAATTTAATGGGATTTTTTAGTAAGGTCACTAAGTCTTTCAAGAAGGTTGTCCACAAGATTACTGGTATAGGTAATAGTGGTCAGGGTGCCCCTGAGGCTCCTACGCCTGCTCCTGAGCTTGAGCTTACGAACCCTGAGGGTGAATCTGAGAAGAAGAAGGAAGAAACCGAAAAGGTTCAGCTTCGTAAGGGTAAGAAGGGTCTTAGAATTAAGAAGGCAGGGAATGCTGATGTGTCTGCAGGTGCAGGCCGTAATCTAGTTTAACATGAGGGATATGTGGTATGGCTAGCACTGAACATCAGGCAGGCAATATCCCTCTTGAAGGAGCTAAGACGACCTATGACAAACTCACGACAGACAGAGACCCGTACACGCAGAGAGCAGAGAAGTGTGCAACCTACACGATCCCTATGCTCTTTCCTAAGGAGTCTGATGATGGTGGTACTAACTATTCCACTCCTTACAATTCTGTGGGTGCTAGGGGTCTTAACAATCTTGCCTCTAAGCTTCTTCTTTCTCTGTTGCCTCCTAATCAACCTTTCTTTAGACTAGGGTTGGACGCGGAGTCGACTGTAGCTCTTAATGAGTCTGCTGACAACCAGCTGAAGGACAATATCGAATACGGTTTGTCCATGATGGAACAACAGATGATTAAGTATATGGAGTCTCAGTCTCTTAGGCCGACTCTTTTTGAAGCCATTAAGCAACTTATCATTGCAGGTAATGCGCTTCTGTTCCTGCCTCCTGCTGAAGGTGGTATGAGGTGCTATACTCTTCGTGAGTACGCTGTTCAGAGAGACACTATCGGCAATGTCCTTCAGATTGTTGCTAAGGATACTGTTTCCCGTGGTAGTCTTCCTGATTCCATGCAGGCTGTTCTCCCTGATTCTGGTGAACCGACTATCAACGAAAAGGTAGACATCTATACTCACATTTATCGTGTGGCTAGTGGAGACACCTATCAGTGGGAATCCTATCAGGAGATTGAAGGTGAACCTGTTGCAGGTAGTGAGCAGACTTATCCTGCAAACAAGAGTCCTTGGATTCCCCTTAGATTCAATAAGAAGGACGGTGAACACTACGGTAGATCCTTTGTTGAGGATTATCTAGGCGACCTTATCTCCCTTGAGAATCTCTCTAAGAGCATTGTGGATATCTCCATGATTGCCTCTAAGGTTCTCTACCTCGTGTCTCCTGCTTGTCAGACGAACATCAGGGCTTTGGCTAAGGCGGCGAACGGTGCCTTTGTTAGGGGCCGTATGGAGGACGTTGTTCCCATGCAACTCAATAAGAGCATGGACATGCAGACGGTACTCACTACTGCTCAACAGATTGAGTCTCGTTTGTCTTATGCGTTCCTTCTTAACTCTGCAGTACAGAGTGGCGCTGTAGGTAGAGACAGAGTTACCGCAGAAGAGATTAGGTATGTTGCGGGTGAACTAGAGGATACCCTAGGTGGTGTCTATTCTCTCCTGTCTCAGGAGCTACAGCTTCCTCTTGTTGCCTGTGTCTACAATCAGATGCAATCTCAGGGTTTGCTCCCTGTGGTTGACGAGAGTATTGCAGAGATTGAACCCTCTATCATCACGGGTATTGATGCCCTTGGTAGAGGACAGGATCTTAACAATCTAGCTCAGGCTTTGCAGTTGATGCAACAGTTCCCTGAGTTTCTACAGGCTCTCAACGTTGGTAATCTTGCTACTAGGATTTTTGCGGCGGCTCATATTGATGCTACGGGTCTAGTGAAAACTCCTGAGGAACTTCAGTCAGAACAACAGGCCGCTATGGAACAGTATGCCCAGCAACAGGGTATTGACGCAGGTGCACAGATGGCTGTCAATGAAGCACAGCAGGCACCTGAATAACTAAAGGATAACTAATGACTGACTTTAATGAATCTCAGTCTCTCACTGAGGAGGCTGAAGCACAGGGTATCGAAATCATGGAGTCTTCTACGACTCAGGTTGAGGTTGACCCTGATATTGGAGACCCCCTTCTTCAGAATGAAAAGTCGGGGGAAGAACATAATGAAGAACAAGCTAATGGAACTGAAGACCACGCTGATGATGTGGCTGTTCATGATCGAAATGAAGATCAAGAGAATATTCAAGAAGAAGTAGACAAGCACGAAAAGGCTATTGATGCCGTGAAGACCTCCCTTAAGGCAAAGGGTGTTGACTTCAATAAGGCTGTCCGAGAATATCAGGAGCATGGCAAGCTCTCCGATGAAACCATTGCTGAACTTGAGAAGGCAGGTTATCCTTCTGAGGTTATCGAGGGTTTCATTGAGAGTCGAAAGGCTCTTGAATCTCGCTTCACTGAAGCTGTTTATGATTCCGTAGGGGGTACTAAGGAGTACAATCGTATTGTCGATTGGGCATCCAAGAATCTCCCTCAGAAGACGATTGACTCCTTTAACAGAGCAATCGACAACAATAATCTGGAAGCTGTCTCCCTCATGCTTGAAGGCATGAAGTCTAAGATGACTTCCAAGATGGGTACCGCTAATAAGTCTATTCATGGCGGTACGGCCACTCCTGTGAATCGTCCTAAGGGTTTTGCAAACAAATCTGAAGTGATCGAGGCTATGAGCGATAAGCGCTATGGCAGGGATCCTGAATACACCCGACAGGTCGAACAGAGAATGTGGTCCACTAGTGTTTAATTTTATCTATAACAACAAATCTTATATACTTTAAAAGGAAAATAATTAAAAATGGCCGCTCTTGCTACTGGTATTTCCAATCCTGGTCAGGCTCTATCTGCGGGCGATCGTGATGCACTCTTTATGAAGGTCTTCACGGGTGAAGTTCTGACTGCTTTTACTCGCGCCTCCGTTATGATGTCTCGTCATCAGGTGCGTACTATCTCTCATGGTAAGTCCGCTTCGTTCGCTGTGATGGGTCGTACCCGTGCTAAGTATCTTGCTCCGGGTAACTCCCTTGATGACCAGCGTAAGGCGATGGAACACAATGAACGTGTCATCGCTATTGACGGTCTCCTTACGGCTGACTGCCTTATCACGGATATCGACGATGCGATGAACCATTATGACGTTCGAGTTGAATACTCTCGTCAGCTTGGTGAAGCTCTTGCTATGGGCGCTGACTGTGCTATTATCAATGAGCTCGCCAATGAGGCCGCTAAGGACGCTAAGTTCAAGGATGGTAACATTCCTGACAAAGGTACGGGTGCCGACAAGGTTCTCGGTACGGGTAAGGCCTTTGAGTTTGTTACGGGTCTTGATGTTACGCAGGAAGCTACGTATGGCAATAAGATCCTTGAGGGTCTCCTCGCGGCTCGTGCTCAGATGACGAAGAACTACGTCCCGCAGGGTGACCGCTATTGCCTTCTTACGCCTGAAGGCTACTCTGCTGTCATGAAGGCTCTTATGCCTGATGCGGCTAACTATCATGCCCTATTTGATCCGAACACGGGCAAGCTCCAGACGATTTGCGGCTTTGAAGTCATTGAAGTTCCGCACCTTCTGAATGATGGTATTGATGACAAGCATGCTCTTAATACGAAGATCAATACTGCGGGTCTTCAGGGTATTGTCTTCCATCGTTCTGCCGTTGGTACGGTGAAGCTCAAGGATCTCGCTATGGAACGTGCTCGTCGAGCTGAATATCAGGCTGACCAGATCATTGCCAAGTACGCGATGGGCCATGGTGGTCTTCGTCCCGAAGCTGTCGGTATCTTCGTTAAGACTGCTCAGGTTGAATAAATGACCATTGAAGAAGTAAAGAAGGCTTACGAGACTACTTACTTCTGTCAGGTGCACAAGTGGGGGTATCAGCTTACCCCCGAGGAGGCTCAAGAACTGGGTCTCCTTAGTGCAACTGCGAAGCCTGTTAAGCCTCGAAGAACCGTCGAAAAGAATAACAACAAGGAAGAATAATGATTGTAACTCCTAGCACTGAACTTGATGCAGTAAATGAAATTTTGTCATCCGTAGGCTCTAGCCCTGTTAATTCTCTTGAGGATGATGCTAATGTGGATGTGCTGAATGCTGTAAGAATCCTTAAGGCTGTCAGTCAAGAGATCCAGTCTAGGGGTTACAGCTTTAACACTCTCACCAGTGTTACCTTGAAGCCTGACTCTTTTACTAACAAAGTTGCTTATGGTAGAGACTTCCTAAGGGCTGTCTCTACTAGCTATAAGTTCGTGAGCAGAGAAGGCTATTTTTATGATCTTGGTTCAGGGAATCTAGAGTTCCCTGAAGGCATCACTCTGGATGAACTTGTAAAGGAGCTCCCTTTTGAGGAGCTTCCTCAGGTCTTCAGAAAGTATATTACTGTTAGAGCCAGTAGAGTCTTTCAGATGAGGTACCTTACCTCTGCGGACATCGACGCACATCTTCAGCTAGAGGAGAGTGCGGCTTATGCAGACATTGTAGACTATGAACTGACGGATGGTAACTATAACATCCTCAATGATGACCAGTTCATCAGTCAGCAGACTCAGAGGAGCTAAGCATGCCTCTAGTATCTCAAAGCATTCACTCATTTAAAGGTGGTGTCTCTCAACAACCTGACATCATCAGATTTCCCGATCAGGTAACTGAGCTTGTCAATGGGTTTCCTAATGAAGTTGAGGGTCTACAGAAGAGACCTCCGACTCTTGCAATCAAGCGTTTGTCTGACCGTGTTGATGCTACAAAGAAGAAGTATCATGTAATCAATAGAGACGAACAGGAAAAGTACATTCTCCAGATTGGCTCTGGGGAGTATCAGATTTTTGATCTTAATGGTGAGCCTAGGACATGCACGTTTGAAGATAATGAGTCAAAACAGTACATTACCACTAGTGACCCTAAGGGCAAACTAAAGGCAGTTACTGTTGCTGACTACACCTTTATCTTGAACACTGAAAAGGTGGTAGACGCTGTAGAAGGCGAGTCACCTTCGGGCAAAAAGGATACTGCTCTGGTGTACATCAAGAATGCTCAGTATGCTAAGACTTACGCCATTTATGTCGAGGGTAAGTATATGTGTGGCGTCATTACCCCTGATGGTGGTGAACCTAAGCAAGCTGTGCAGACTACTACTGCCTTTATTGCAAGAGCGTTGTATGCCCTTCTTAATACCGGTAAGAAACCTGACGGCGATAACCCTGACGTAGAGGGCACCTATGATGACCTGTTGAATCAGGTTGGTGGTAGATCGTCTATGGGTTACTCTAGGTCTAGTGCAAGCATGAGTTCCTATGATGTAGATCTAGTTGGTGACTCTGTTATTACGATCCGGTCTAAGTATGGGTGGGATCCTCCTAATGTCCTCGTTAAGGACGGCTTTGGTAACCAGAACGCTATTGCCTACATGGGTAAGGTTACGGCTGTTAATAAGCTCCCTCCGATTGCACCTGAGGATTACATCATGCAGGTGTCTGGAGAAAAGAATTCCGAAGATGACGACTTCTATGTAAAGTGGGACGACAAGCATAAGGTGTGGAAGGAAACTGTAGCACCTAGGATTCCCACTAAGATCAACCCTAAGAATATGCCTCATGCTATTGTTAGGCAGGAGGATGGAAGTTTTCTTCTTAAGAAGCTCCCGTGGGTTGATAGAGGCTCTGGTAATGAAGACACTAACCCTGATCCTTCGTTTATTGGTAGGAAGATTAACGATATCTTTTTCTATCGTAATCGCCTAGGGGTCATCGCTGATGAATCCATTATCCTTAGTGCAACCAACGACTTCTTTAATTTCTGGTTTAAGTCCTCTGCGGCTATTGCAGACACTGACCCTATTGATGTCTCGGTCTCCTCTAATAAGGTTGCCATTCTGACTCATGCTGTGCCATTTGCTAGAGAGCTTATGTTGTTCTCCCGTGAAGGTCAGTTTGTCTTGTCTAGTGATGGTGTCATGGCTCCTAAGAGTGTCAAGTGTGACCAGATCACTAACTTTGACTATGACACGAATGTTCAACCTATCTCTATTGGCCCTTCGATCTTCTTTGTGAATGATCGAGTAAACTACTGTTCTGTGATGCGATACTACTCCTTGCAGGACGTGGCTGACCTTAAGGATGCTGAAGACGTAGCCGCACATGTGCCTACGTACATTCCTAAGGGCATCACTAGACTCTCTGGGAACACCACAGAGAACGTAGTTACGGCTATCTCTTCTACTACCCCTAATATCATATACTGTTATAAGTTTATTCTTGTTAACGCCACTAGTGAACAACAGGCTTGGTTCAAGTGGGAATTTGCAAACAAGAATTCTGAGGTTCTTCTAGCGGAGTTTGTTGACTCAGAGATTTATATTCTTATTAACTCTCCGAACGGTCTGTATCTAGAGAAAGCATTGTTGACAGGTAATGCTGTTGACTTCTCTGATGAGCCTACTAGGCTCTTTATGGATCGTAAGAAGAAATATGTCATTCCTCAGTCCAATAAGTACAGTGACTATGAGGATTACACTGAGGTGTCTCTTATGGATATCTACGGTGCTATCCCGTCCACTAAAGATCATAAGTATTTCATTGTCAATAAGGACGGTTACGTTACTGAGGTTACTGATTGGGATTCCAATGGTGTCTTTAGGATCCAAGGGGACATGAGGGGTGTTGAGGTGTTTGTGGGGCTTACCTACAAATTCTGTGTGACTCTCTCTAAGCAGTCCATTAAGAGGAATACGGATACTGGAGGTGTTATCTCTGAGATTGAAGGCAGACTACAGCTTAGGTACTTCTGGTTGAACTATAGTAAGTCTGGGGTATTTGAGTGCAAGGTTGATAACGAACTTAAGGAAAAGCACTTTAAGTATAGATTTACTGGTAGGAACCTTGGTGAATCTCCGACTATCTTGGGGGCAAACAAGGTTTACACGGGTAAGTTTAAGTTCCCAATTCAAGACAATAATGATGAAGTAGTCATTACTGTCTGCTCCGACAATGTCCAACCTATTAACCTGATTTCAGGTGGTTGGGAAGGTCTTTACATTAGAAGGAATAGTAGCGTATGAAGTTGAAACCCTTAACTCCTGAGCAGAATAACATGCTTTGTGACATCGCAATTCATGCTATGGAGAGTTGTGTCTGTAATGAAGTTGAGATCCCCATTGAACACTTTGTTTATGAAGGGGTGTATTACAGAACCTGTTTTATCCCTAAGGATGTAGCTATTATTGGAGCTTACATCAAAATCCCTACTACTGTAATTGTCAGTGGGGATTGTTATGTTACCCTAGGGAATACTGTAGGGAGGCTTAAGGGTTACAACGTCATTCAGGCTGAGGGTGGCCGTAGGCAAGCCTTTAGGGCACTTGAAGACACGCACATTACGATGTGTTTTAGGACTGATAAGGTTGATCTAAGGGAATGTGAGAAAGAGTTTACTCCGGAGTGGATGCTATTAACAACTAATAGAAAGGAATTGATTAAAGAATGAGTGGTGTAGTTATCGGAGTAGGCGCCGCTGTTGGTGCAGTAGTTGGTGGTGGTAGTACATTGTACAGTGCTTCAAAGACTAATCGAAATCAGATTAAGGCTTTTAAGAAGCAGATGTATTACATGCAACTTAATTACAACTACAATCAAGCCGCTCTGAATAGACAAGAGAGATCCCTTTATGACTCTGCAGTTGGCAACCTTTTCAACATGTCGGTGAACGCTTTCCAAAATCAGTCACAATTTGAGGCGGCTCAGGCTGAATCGGGTGTGGAAGGCAGGACTCAAGATAAACTTGGGCAGGTTATTAGAGGCACGAATCTTAGACAGCAGACTGCTCTAAAGGAAGCCTATGAGGTTGATGTGTGGAACGTTAGGTCTCAAAAGGAGGCTCTCTACATTGAGACTAAGAACGCTGTAGAGCAGGCTAGAGATAACCTATCTAATAGCTTTATTAAGGGCTCTAAACTGTATGCACAACTCTTCCAAGGTGTCACTACGGGTGCCGCTTTGGGTGCCGCTACTGCAGGTATTGGTAGTGCCGTTGGTGGTGCACTTGGTGGTGCCGCTTCTTCAGCCGCGGCGTCTACTGCTACGGGTGCTTCTGCAGGCATCGGTGGTGCAGGGGCTGTTAGCACCTCTCTAGGTTCTGGCTTCCTGTCTTCTTATGGTCTCGCGGCTAATAGTGCAGTAGCTGGCGGTGCTACTACTGCCGCTTCTACGGGTCTGTCCTCAGGGGCACTGTCAGGTCTTGGTGGCGCAGGTCTACTTGCATCTACTGGTATGAGTGGGGCATCTTCTAGCGCGTCTATTGCATCAAATACTGGTGTTAACATCCTTGGTAACGTAATGGCTAATTACCAACAGTATAAGCCCTATGTTGACTTCATTCAACAGTGGTCTAATTATTATAATTCTAATGTACTACCTAGAGAACGAGGAGGTTACTTTTACTAATGGCTTATAAGAATAGTGCAGGGGCTTCCTCTGCTAAGCAAGAGTTCTACAATTGGAGCTATTTTAGTCATGACATGGCTAAACTAGGGGAAGCTAAGGGTGTTCAGGTTAACATTAAGGATCGCCTTAAGTCACCTCAGGAAGAAGTTGATTGGCTGTCTACTGTTGCTGAAGGTTTTAAAAAGCTGGGTACTGTAGCGGACGTCTATAAGGAAAAGGCTTTTAAGCAAGCTGATGAGTATCTTCGTACTCACTCCCTTGATGAGTACCAAGAGGATGTTAAGAACAATAACATTCCCTTCCAGTATGACCCTGTCTCTATGTCTAGACTTAAGTACCAACATGGTAAGTTGGCTTTTAGTCTTGCAGAGCAGGACTTCCAAGATAGAGTAAACAGAAACGAGTTTAACGGAAAGTCCCCTGAAGAAGTCGACGCAGAGTATTTCAAGCATGTTCGTAAGGCCATGGAGGATGTTAGAGACTCCTTTGGGTACGACATTAATGAAGACTCTTGGTTCTCTAAGGGTTTCTATGCAGATAGTCCTGAAAGTAGACAGAAGATTCTATTGCAGAACATCCAGTCTAATAACAAGTGGTCTGTGGAACAGGCTAAACTTGTTGATTTGGCTGATGTTAGGGGTGCTGTTAACGACCTATCTAAGAATGCGGCCTACGTTGTGGGGACTATCCTTGATGTCTTTGATGGGGAGAAGAACCCTAAGCTAGCCCACTATTCTCCTGCAGATAAAGCAACTATGGTCTCTGGACTCCTTGAGGACATTGCAGGTAGAGAGGATGGTGTCTATATCCTACAGCAGTTGGAGAACTGGAAGCCTTACTTTCTTGACGGTAAGAGCTCTGTAAGGGATATGGTAGGTGCTGTTGCTTGGGACAAAGCTCTCAAAACTGCGAGCAATGCCGCATGGAAGGCTGATGCTGAACGGTGGACTTCTCAGGCTCTTAAGGTTGACAATTGGGTAGCTAATGGTGATACAGGTTCTATTGAGCAGGAACTGACTCTTGCAAAAGATAGGGCGGGTGGTGTTGTAAGTGCTGAAGTAGAGTACCTTACTAGATCCCTACAAAGTGCTAGAGATCAACAGAGAGCCTTGATTGCTAAGAACACAGCTAACTCAATTGATGCCCTTAAGGAAGAAGGTAGAACACTCAATGCTAATTACTACAATGAGTCCTTGCTTATGGGTCTTCCGACTAATCCTGAGAATGTCGTAGGGACTACTAAAGAGCATATTGACAGGGAGTTCCTGTTTGCTGTTCAGGATGGTAGGATTACTGAGAACGACATTCTAGAGATGGCCTGTAATCCAACTGGTGGTTATAATCCTGCCTCTAGTTACCTTAGTAAGGCAGGTAACAATGTTGTTAGGGCTATTAAGGCTGACATACTAGCTCTTGAAAACTCTAATGCCGCTAGCATCGAAAAGCCTACTTACCTTGACAAGATGTATAGCTTTTATGTGGCTAACCCTAAGAAGTTTGCTACGGCCTTTGGTGGTATGGGTTCCTATGACATGGATATCCTTCTTGCAGTGATGAACGCCAATCAACTAGGGATGACCTATAATCAATGTGTTAGTGCTCTTAAGCAACAGAAGAAGATGGGTGAAACTAGAGAAGGCCGACAGGAGCAACAGAGGATCTACGACAACCTAGCCAAGGATGCTAAGGGAGATTTGTACTCTCAGGGATACATGGTTAATAGGACTTATGCTTACATGAATGTTGGCATGTCCAGAAAGGATGCTATGGATAGAGCAAGAGAGGATCTTGACAAAGAAACAATTTCAATTGATGATTCTAGGATCCCTGCAAAGCTCTTTATGATTAAAGGTGTTAGACCTGAGGCGACTAGGGACTGGTTTGAGGAAGAAGTGACCAATAAAATCAAAACCCTTAAGAAGAATGCAAAAGAAGGTGTCATTAAGGGGTACAACCCTATGACTGATTCTTTTGAAGTTGTTGATGCAGACACCCGTGCCCTCTTGGCTAGGTGGGATAGAAAGAGTATTCATGAGGGCTTTATGAAGTACATTGATAAACAATCTAGAACTAAGGTTGAGCCTCTTGGTGTTGTTGATAAGCTAGTCAGAAAGACTGTCCATAATGTCAAGGGTTATACAGAATACCTTAATAAGGAGGACTAATGCCTATCTTTCCAGACGCTTCTCCCGAAGATCTAGGGTGGAACACTGTTAACCCCGGTCTTTATTTTACAGATAAGTTTGTCGTCGCTAGAGGCCTCACAGGTGCTGAAGAAAAGGAATATGAAGAAGCACATAAGAAGACAAAGACTGAAGTTGGTTTTGTAGGAGGTCTTACTAATGAGTGGGGTTCCGTAGAGATTAGAAAGGCTTACGGATATGGGGAGGGCCTTGCCAAAAACACCTATGTCCCAACTGATGAAGAGCGTTGGGATGCTCTTAAGCAACTTGGCTATAATCTAGATAGATATAGAGCAGTCCTCAAGGGTGCATCCTCCAGTGAGGACTTTAAGAACAATCTTGAAGTAATTAAAAGTGTACAGGAGTATAGAGATGCTCAGGGACAAGCAGGCCTTTGGAACAATCTTGTATCTGGCACTGGTGCTATGTTTGGTGATCCTCTTACCGCACTGCCTGTTTTTGGCTCTAGTAGCGCTATTGGTAGGATTGGATACGGCGCCGTAATGGGTGTTGCATCTGGACAGCTCAATAACTATTCCTCTGGTGACGACAACGATGCTCTTATGGATATGGCTACTGGTATGGCTTTTGGTGCATCCATTGAGGGAATCGCTAGAGCAACTAAGTTTAAGGATGATGCTACTAAGCTAGGGGATGCGTCTAGGCGTGCCAGAATGTACTCTGAAAAGATTGCCTCAGGTGCCAAGGACGTCTTTAAGAAGACTGGCATTCCTGAGGCTATTGAGAAGACACAGATTCATAAGGCATTCAATAGTGCTCTTAAGAACCTTGAGGGGAAACTCCCTACAATTACTGTTCAAGGCGCCATTGATAAAGTAAAAACTGAGACTAGTGCGGGTAAAGCTGTTAGGAAGATTTGGGACTCCCTAGGTAAGACTGAGAGAGGCGATAGAACTACTTTCAAGCAATTCAATAATGCTGAGACTACTCGTACAGCTGAGGAAGCTAGAGACTTCTATAGAAAGAATGGTGAGCGAGATGTAGACATCGTATCAGACGACATCCTCAAACTTCTTGATTCTACCAGAATGGATCGTGACGATCTTGATGAAATGATTCGTAGACGAAGAGACGGTTATAAAACTGATCTTGACGGTAATGAACTGTTTGAAGAGATCGTTGAGCGAATGGGCGCATTCTACGGTAAGTGGGGTGACATGGCTCAATCTAGGGGTATGATTGATGAGACGGATGCTATGAGGAAACTTAAGGCAACTGGTGACATCGAATATGGTAAACCCTTAGCTAGGTCTGCAGTGTCTAATGACAAGTTCGAAAGCCACTGGCTTAGCAAGAACAAGGTGTCTGACTTCCTCAACACATTTACAGGCTCCTATGGGGAGAAAGTAAATAAAGCACGTGCACGTGTCTATAAGCTCCTCCTCAGGACTCTTGAGGATCCTGAATACACTAAGCTCCTTAGGGCTAGATATGAAGAAGAACTAGCGGCTAAGGCTAAGGACACTCCCGCTAAAGGTACCAAGGTTAAGGTGTCCACCGACCAGGAGGATTTTACTGCTTGGGTTAAAAAGAAGGCTTGGGAGGATTCCTTGGGCTATGTGGATCAGGCTGAGGCAATCAAAAAAGGTCTTATGAATGATCCTAAGGGTGAAGGTATGCCCCACAACTACCAACACGAACGAACCCCTTGGAAATTCACTATTAAAGATAATGATGGGTTCTCTGTTAGTAGGCTTCAGACAAACATTGTAGAAACCATGAACGGATACAACATGCGTATATCTGGTGACATGGGCCTCAATGAGGCCTTTGGCGTTAAGAGCTTCAAGGAGTTCTCCGACATCATGGATAAGCAACTAGGGGAGTACCTTAAGGAGACCTCTGTTGACGAGCGAGATCTTCAGGCTAAGGCTTTTAGGGCTTACCTATCGGACTACTACGGTAGATCAGGCATGGACAATGAAGATACTTCTTCTTGGGGTAATGCAGTTGCAGACGCTCTTAGGTACTTCACACTCTTCACTCACAATGCCTTTATGGGTGTCCTAAACCACTTTGAGATTGCTGAGGGTATTAAAGAGTTTGGTGCTTCCTTCTTCTTTAAGTCTATTCCGGGTATGCCTGACAAGATCAAGGATTGGTCTAAGGGTGGTATGACTAAGCAGGAAAGGGATGAGTTCCGAGACATGGCCTTCGGTAAGGAGGTTAGGGTAAGAGGAGCTTGGACTGAGATCTACGATAGAAACCTAGATAAGTTTGGTGGCGATAAGTATAAGGCTAGATTGGTTGCGGGCACTCAGTGGTTGGCTACTAATTCGCCTTTTACTAAGTACCTCAATAAGTCCCAAGAAACCATTGTGTCGACAGCTCAAGACATCTTTATTGGGCAGTTTGCAAGACACGCTCATGGCATTAAGGGGAAGGTTGCCTTCTTAGATGGTAAGACTCTTAATAGGCTCAATATCAATCCTAAGGACTTTGCTGATTTCACTAAGGCTTTTAAGGAGGCTACTGAGATCGACAAATTTGGTAGGATCAGAGTAAAGCCTGATGTATACGACTCGATTATTGCAAATGATGTAAAGAGCATGACCATCATGCGTAGACTGGGTGATTATGTTGCCTCTGAGGTTATCCAGAGACAGAGCCTAACTGATGCCTATATGTGGAGAGGTTCTAAGAATTCCCCAATTCTTGGTTTGCTCACTCAGTTTAAGAGCTTTGCTATTAGGTCTTATAACAAGAGACTAGCTAAGAGCGCACTTAGGTTTGAAGAGGGGGATGCCGCAGGTCAAGCTATGACTTGGCTTATCTCTGGTGCTCTTGGCACGTTGTCTACTCTTGGTCAGACCTTTGCTACTGCTTCGGGTATGAATGATGAACAGAGAGAAAGATACTTTACAAGAGTGTTTGGCGTCTCTGATTTAAGAGATGCAGATTGGACTACTATCTTAAATGTGGGTATTAACGGCATGAGTAGGTCTAGTATTCTAGCTATGCCTGCAATGCTTGCTTCTCTTGCAGGGTTTAATACTGGCATTAAGTCCACTGCCGATCAAGGCTATATCCTAGATGAAGAAGCTGAGCACTTGAATTTCAATAGCTTGCTTGCAAACATTCCTGCGGCTCAAACTATTACCGGTATCTATAACCTTCAGGCTGACACTAGAAACCTCTTTAACGCAGGGCTCCTCAATGAAGACGACTATACAGAAGGTGATAGAGAGAGATATGCAAAGTCTTTCGGCAGAAGTTTGAAAGCTGTCACTCCGAATGCCCCATTTATTCAACAATCTTTGATTAACTATATTACTGATCAAGAAGATAACTAAAACAATGGCTTCTACTATTGCTAACTATCAGGGCAATGGGTCTACTACAGACTTCAGTGTGCCCTTTGATTATCTAGCAAAGAAGTTTGTGAAGGTCATCGTAGACTCCAGAGAGAAACTTGGGGGTGACTACGGTGACACCACTAAAGACTACTTCTTTGTAGATAAGACTACCATTAGATTCAATACAGCTCCCTCTAGTGGTACTGAAATTATTATTCGCAGATATACGTCTGCTACTGACCGTATTGTGTCCTTTAAGGACGCTTCGGTACTCAAGGCTAAAGACCTTGATGTGTCTACCATTCAGACTATTCATATTGCTGAAGAAGGTAGAGACATCATCAATGACGCACTCATTGTAGACAAGGAAGGTAATTGGGACGCTAGGGGACACCGCATTGTGAATGTGGGTGATCCCATTGATGACAATGATGCCGTCACCCTTAAGTTCTACAAAGATGATGCTAAGGGTGCCTATCAGGCTAAGCTAGATGCTGAGGCCGCTAGGGATGCCGCTAAGGATAATGCTGATGCAAGTAATGCTACTCTTGCAGAAGTTAAGGCTGAAGGTGCCAAGCAAGTAAAATCAATCACTGATACCGCAACCACTGAAATTAGTAAAATCATTCGTGAAGGGGAAAAGCGGGTAGGTCTTACCACCGAGGAAGGTGTCAAGCAAGTAAATAGAGTTACGACTACAGGCGACCAACAGGTATCTGCAGTCACCACTGAGGGCACTAAACAGGTTAACCTAGCGAAGGCTCAGGTAGACTTGGCTGTCCAAGAGGTCACTAAGGCTAAGGAGCAGGTTAGTCTCGCTACTCAAAAGGCTGAGGAAGCTAATGTCTCTGAGAGGAATGCTAAGGAGTCTGAAACTAACGCTAAGGCCTCTGAAGACAATGCTATGGCGTCTGAGGTGAGTGCTTCTGATAGTGCCTCCTTGGCTAAGGATTGGGCTACCAAGACTACTGGTACTGTCGACGGCTCTGAGTATTCTGCAAAGCACTACGCTAATAAGGCTAAGGAGCAGGTTAGTCTCGCTACTCAACAGGCTACGCTAGCTACGACTCAGGCTACTAATGCGAGTAACAGTGCTAAGGCGGCTAAGCTCTCTGCAGATAATGCGGCTCTCTCTAAGACTGCGGCAGGTACCTCTGAGGCTAACGCCAAGGCTTCTGAAGTTGAAGCCAAGAAGCAAGCTGATCTTGCTAAGGGCCATGCTGATCAGGCGACTCGCGGACAAATCAATAGTGACTGGGCTGAGACTAGTGCAACATCTAAGGCATTCATCAAGAACAAGCCTACGCTCGGTGCTCTTGCATCTAAGGACAGCATTGCGTATAGTGAGATCACGGGTACTCCTCCTGAGCAAGATCTTAGTGGTCTTGCTACTAAGAAAGAGCTTCAGACGGGTCTTGCAGGTAAGGCTAATGCCTCGCATACGCATACGACTGCTCAGGTTACTGGTCTTGATACTGCGTTGGCAGGTAAGTCGCCTACGATACATACTCACACTATTGCCAATGTGACTAACCTTCAGACTGCCTTGGATGCTAAGGCTAATAATGCGGATCTTCAGGTAGACCTTACGGCTATCCGTAAGAGCATCACTAATGTGTCCTCTAAGGTTGACGGTATTGGTGACACTCTGTCTCCTACGTATGCCAAGAAACAAGGTATCCTTGATGCCTGTGATAAGGCTCTAAATGGCGCTAATCCTGTCCATGCGGGTGATCCTACTCTTGATGACGTTAAGCTAGCCTTAGCTATCATTCAGGCTCAGTTGGAACAGTTGGAACAGTTGGGAAGTAGAAGGTATGTTAAGGAGACTAGTAATAGTTCTGATGGTAGCTCTTGGTATCGTAAGTGGTCTGATGGATGGATTGAACAGGGTGGTATTACACAACCGGCCAGAGGGCTCGATAGTATAACCGTTCAATTACGTACCCCTTATTCTTCAAATAACTACGTTGTCATGCTTCAAAACTACACTGGCGGGTCACCTACTGGTCAATATAACAATTTCCATATTAAAGAAAAGAGCCGCTCTAGTTTCTTAGCTTACTCTGGTTGCAGCGAAGATATTGCTGGCATGTGGTATGCCTGTGGTTACTAAAGGATAAACAATGGAAGATCAAGAATTTATTAATCAACTAGCTGAAAAGCTAAGTAAACTCTGTACTGTTAGACCATTAGGTTTCTACTATCTTCACCCCTACGGAACAGTGCCTGCTGACTCTATTATTTGCAACGGTGCTACGTATTCTAGAGATTTGTACAAAGACTTCTTTGATTATATTACAACTCAAGGGTGGGTGAAGACTGAAGCAGAATGGCAAAAGATTGCTGATAGAGACTATGGGTTCTGCTCGTTCTACTCTTCGGGTGATGGTCGTACGACCTTTAGGACTCCTAAGTTTGCTCCTTATCAGCAGATTGCTATCGCTAGCACTAATGTTGGTAAGTACCATCGGGCGGGTATACCTAATATTGTTGGCGAACATAGTGGTACCCCTTGGATTGATTCAGGTAGTGGGGCTTTTAAAGCTTTAAGCAGGAAGGCTACTATTCCAGACGGACAGAATACTGGAAACGATTGGGTTAGCTTTGATGCTTCTTTGTGTAACCCTATTTATGGCAGATCAAACACTGTTCAGCCTGAGTCACACGAATGGGTAATGTGTGTAGTAGCCTACGGTGTAGCTACTAATGTGGGCTCTGTGGATATGGCCGATGTTTTGACGACCGTTGCCCAAGTTCAGGCCAATCTTGGAACGGCTGTAAAAAGCGTTAACGGTCAAAAGCCCAATAACGCAGGTAACGTAACTATAGAAGTAAAAAGTGCCTTGCCGAATTATTCGTCTTATGTTCAAATTACAAAAGGCGATTTCACTCCGACTGAAGACGGATGGCTGAGGTTAGAAGACATGAATAGCGGTGACTATACGGGCGGTAAAGTCATACACAAAGCCAGCGGTGCAAAACTTTTTGAGATCTACCAAAACAGATATCCTGGGACGGCTACAGGAACTCTTCCTGTACGGGCTGGAGAAACATATACCGTTTCAAACGAAGGCAATGTCTACTTCCATCCGATGAGGTGATAAATATGATTTGTCGTTATAAAATTCACGACCAAGAAACGAACGAAGTCCTTATCGCCGTAGGCGACAACAGCCAACTTTTCGAATCTATGGGCTATACGGAGGTTGGTGAGGTTGAACGAGCCTACGATGGACGGTATTTCGTAGCTGGGCATGCACCTACGATGCCGCAAGAAGAGGTTGTAACTCAGGTACGGGTGGAGCGAAACAGAAGGATCGCAGAGACTGACTGGTACATGATGCCTGACTATCCTGCTGATCCTGAGACTCTTGAGGTCGTTAAGAACTACAGAAAGGCTCTTAGGGATATCACTCTTCAGAGTGGTTTCCCTAGAGACGTTAGGTGGCCTGTGATTCCCAAAGTGTTATGTAAGGACACTGCAGGTACTCCCTGAGTTCGTTGATACTCGACTGATGCCTAGTGCTCCCTACACGATGAAGTGGCTTCTTGGAGGGAGTACGTTCTTGATTCTGCATCAGGCGGATACCCTCATCGGTAAGTATCTGCCTATGCTGAAGCAGGCGGGTATCGTCGATGAGAACAACAAGGTAGACATCGAGGTTGCTAAGGGGTTCATTAACAGTGCATTCGATAAGAGTGGTACTGTTGAATACCTTGGTTTTAAATTCGATAAGTCTGATGGCGAGGCTCTAATTAATATTATGGAGAACTACAAAGATGATTGACGCTAAATGGGAAGATAATGTTTTTATGATGGCTAAGCATAAACTTCTTGAAGCTATTGAGAAGCGTAACAAGGAGTCTTACCATACTGAGGGAGACATCCGAGCCTATAAGGATGCCCTAAAGGCTTTGTACTACCTCATTAGCATTGAGAAGAGCAAGTAATTCTGGTGTTTCAGTAGTCCTAAAGGACTTACGCACAGTAATTAACGTAGGACTACTGAACCTATCTAACAGACTAAGTAAATGAATATACAAGTTTATTGGGATGGCAATGTAGGTGCCTGTGAGTATGAGAACCGTAAGGCATTCTTTACAACGAAACCCGACATTCCTAAGGTTACCTTTGATGTCATCATGTATAGCGAAGACAACAACGTAACCAAGAAGATTTATGCTAATATCACTAGTGAACTTACTTCTAAGGAAGTTACTGCCATAAAGCAGTTTGCTAAGGCACAGTTCACGGATAAGAGCAACACTAATTAAATAACTAAATACACTATGGAATTGGAAGTAATCAAGAAAGACGGTACCCACGAAGGCTGGGATTGGGATAAGATTGAAGTAGCTATCCATAAGGCCACCCAGAGGGCTAACGCTACGTACTCTGATGATGACATTGGTAAGATTAGGGGATACATCGAGAGCCTTGTCTACAGCAACTTTGATGAGGTGCCTACTGAAAAGCTACACACTATTGTCATTGAAGCTCTTTGTAAGTACGCACCGAAGATCGGAGAATCTTATAAGGAGTTTAGAGACTATAAGAACACCTACGCTAAGGCTTTCGAAGCTGTTAAGAATGAGGCAGACACTGTCCTCCTTTTGGGAGACAAGGAAAACGCCAACTTCGATAGTTCCCTTGTGTCTACAAAAGGCTCCCTCATTAAGGGCTATCTGACTAAGCAACTGTATAAGCAATTCTACCTCACTAAGGAAGAGAAAGAGGCTACTAAGGTTGGTAAGTATTACATCCATGACCTTCGAGACATGATCTTTGGATCCATCAACTGCTGTCTCTTTGACATGGCTACTGTTCTGAAGGGTGGCTTTAGTATGTCCAATGTTACCTATACGGAGCCTACGAGTGTCCTTAGTGCCCTTCAGGTGATCGGTGACATCACCCTTGTAGCTACTGCACAGCAGTTCGGTGGATTCACTATCCCTCAGATTGACAAGACGCTCCTCCCGTATGCTAAGAAAACGTATGAGCATGCGTTTAAGAAATACTTTGACCAGTGCAATATGGAGTTCGACGAAGCCTGTGCTATGGCTATGCAAGAACTCAAGCGTGAGTTGGGGCAGGGCTTCCAGTCTCTTGAACTGAAGCTCAATACTGTTCCGTGTTCTAGAGGCGACTTTGCATTCACTACGCTTACCTTTGGTGAGTGGAGCAATGATCTCCCTGAGTATGACAAGGAGTTTCTTGAGTTGATTTGTGAGACCATCCTTGAGACCCGCATGAAAGGTCATGGGGGTAAACAGGTTGTGTTCCCTAAGCTCGTGTATCTCTACGATTGGGAACAACACGGCAGTGATGAGCACGCTAACGTGTTCGAGAAGGCTGTTGAATGTTCCAGTAAGTGTATGTACCCTGATTTTCTGGCTATTAACGCTCCTAATGGCACTGTGTCTGAAACCTACAGAGCGTCTAATAAGCAGTGTGTGATTCATCCGATGGGATGCAGGGCGTACCTCACTCCTTGGAAAGATCCTGAGACTAACGAGTATGTGTCTGTTGGGCGATGCAACATTGGTGCGGTGTCTCTCAACCTCCCGTTGATCTTTAAGGCATCTAAGGGTAACTTCTGGGAAGAGCTTATGATGAACCTTGAACAGATTCGAGAATTCCTTAAGCGTCGCTATGATATGATTAAGCATGCTAAGGCCAGTACGAATCCTATGGCATTCTGTCAGGGAGGTTTCTATAAGGGCTTCCTTAATCCTGAAGATGAGGTAGGTGAGCTTACCAAGTATATGACAGCATCTTTTGGAATCTCTGCCTTGAATGAGTTTGCTATCCTCTTTACTGGTGGTAAGGATCTGCAGACTCCTGAGGGACAGAAGGCGGCTAAGGATGTCGTTAAGTTCATCTATGATGCAGTGCAGAAGTTTAAGAATGAAGACGGATATCTCTATGCACTCTATGGTACCCCTGCAGAGTCCCTTTGTGGTACTCAGATGGCTCAGTACCATGAGTATTGTGCAAAGAATAACCTTAAGGATGAATTTGAAGGTAGAGCCTACTTCACCAATTCCTTCCATATCCACGTGTCTGCTGACATTACACCTTTTGAAAAGCAGGATCTTGAGTTTGAGCTTTTCCATCTTATCGAGGGTGGACACATACAGTATGTCCGCATTGACAACCCAGAGAATAAGTTGGCTCTCATTAACACGATCCTTCGAGGTATGGCTCATGGGTTCTATCAGGGTGTGAACTTTGATGCGGCTTACTGTGAGGATTGTCACCAACATAGCTTTAATGTGGGCAATACGTGCCCCTATTGTGGCTCTAGTAACCTGTCTGTCATTTCCCGTGTCTGTGGTTATTTGGGGTACTCTAACATCAACGGCAACTCCCGAATGAACGATGCCAAGATGGCAGAAATCAACGACAGGAAGAGCATGTGATGGAATTGCTAGTTAAAAGCGCTATAATCCTATGCCTACTGGGATTAAATGTGTGCGTAGTAGGTCTAGTGATATTTGTTTGCATATTATGCTACAAATCTATTGTAGACTGCTTAGAAGGAAAAGGTTAATGAAAGAGGATAAAGAATAAAATGAAGAATACTATGGAAGATCAAACCAATGTGCTTATCGGAAATCTCCAGAAGGAACTTGATCTTTGGCTCAAGAGAACTAACCAGACTGCTCCTTATACTAGGCGTCTGAAACAATTGTATCAGGCGTGCATCATTGAGGAGTTCAACGAATTTATCCAAGAGAATGCCGACACTCCTAACGACATGAAGGAGCTGTGCGATCTTATCTGGGTATGCGTGCAGTATGCCAATGTTTGTGGATACGACCTTGAAAGGGGTATGAACGAACTGGTGTCTGAATACTCCAGTAAGTTCTATGACAGTGAGGGTAATTACAATCCTCAGTTCAGAGAAGACGGTAAACTCCTGAAGGGCACTGGGTTCAAGAAAGCTAACTTTGAGCAGTTCTTTGAGGAATGAGTACCCTTGATGAGGAATCTGGTAACCTAGCAGAGAACATAGCACAGGTAGCTCCTTCATTGGCAGTATCCAGTGCTGTGATTCTCGGGTTACCTCTTAGCGATTGGGTGTACGTCATCACAATTATCTATACTTTTGTAGGCATCTGCACAATGATTAAAAAGCATTGGGTAGAACCTTGGTTAGAAAAGAAAAGAAAGGAAAAGAACAATGGACTATAAAGGACTTGAGAGCCTCCTAGGTAACATCCATGAGGAGATGCTTCAGAACATGCTTAATGACCTCAGGAACCCCGATAAGAGGTCTCCACAGCTCTATAATGCAATCATTAAGGAACTTGAACGTAATGGCATTGACTGTGTCCCTAAGGCTGGAGAGGGTGAAGAGAATGCACTTAGTAAGCTCCTGAAGGCTACTAAGGAGAACTTCGAGAATTCCTATAGGGGAGACATGAGTGTTAACTGAGAAAGAAGCTAAAGCTCTACTCCCATACTATGAGAACTTCCCTCTATTTACCTCTTTGGTTTGGAAATCTATCGGGTTGCCTTCTCCTACCACGTTGCAGGTAGACATTGCTAAGCTACTACAGAACCCCCCTAGTGACCGCATGATCCTAATGGGTTTCCGTGGTGTAGCTAAATCCTTTATTACGTGTGCATACGTTGTCTGGAGTCTCTGGAGGGATCCACAGACTAAGATCATGGTAGTGTCTGCCAACAAAGAACGAGCAGACGCTAATGCTACGTTTATTAAGAAGATCATCAATGAATTGCCCTTTCTGAGCCACCTAAAGGCTAGAGAAGGTCAAAGAGATACTCAGAACCTTTTTGATGTGGGCCCTGCCCTGCCAGACCATTCACCTTCAGTTAAGTCTGTTGGTATTAAGGGCCAGCTAACGGGTTCCCGTGCAGACATCATTGTCGCAGACGATAAACTTTAACCATGTCGTCTTTAAACCCCTTAAATTCGGTGGAACTCAGTCCTAACTAGGAAAGACAATACCGAGCCGAGCTATTTAGCAGGTGTAACGACTATTATGTAGGGTCAAGTGACTCGAAAAATGGGGATACCTTTTGGTATAAGATATAGTCTGGTCTTCATAGAGATATGAAGCATCGTCAATTATAAGGAACATAACTATGTACGAAATTAACAAAACTTACGAAACTCCTAAGGGTCTTATTAAGATCCTGTCTAGAACTAAGAAGCAGAAACTTCCTAATGGTAAAGTTAAGCATCCTAGGGCTGTCATTCAGTTTGTCAAGACAGGTACAGTCATTGATGTTCAGACCTGCAACATTAAGGCAGGTAAGTTTGAAGACTTTATGGAACCTACGGTCTATGGTGTAGGGTTCATTGGGTCTCCTATTAGAATCCCTGCTAGAGGCTCTAATAGCATCATCCGCAAGATCTATGACCTGTGGGCTAACATGCTTAAGAGAGCTTATGGTAACTACAAAACTAGCTATATAGGCTGTAAGGTAGATCCTAGGTGGCATAACTTTACTACCTTCTTGAATACTATTCACGAGGTAGAAGGCTATGAAGAATGGGAAAAGGACTCTAGCATGCGCCTTGATAAGGACATCAAGAAGGGCAACTGTGGACTCTACTCTAGGGATCATTGTAAGTTTGTTACTGCTACTGAAAACGCAAAAGACTCAAATAAAAGACGATGGGGTAAGACTAACGACCTTACCTTAACATAAAGGTGGAAGTTCCATCTAACTCCTTCACTCAGGTTCTTAGGGATCAGCTGTTTGAATTGGTAAACTTTTGCCTTTTAGTTAAGTAATTAACTACCAAAACTCGCTTAAACGGGGAAACTCTCATTGAGACAATCCCGTGCTAAATTCAGTGCTTCCATGTTTTTTGGAGATTAACATGGAGACTAAAATTTGTAGTAAGTGCAATGCGGAAAAGCCTTTAACGGACTTTCATAAGCGCATTACTAAATCAGGCAAGAACATTGGGCAACCAATGTGTAAAGCCTGTAAGAAAGATATTTCTAGTCTTAGATATAAAGATAAGAAAGAAGAAATTAAACAAATCAATAAACTTTGGAGAGAGTCCAATCCAGAAGCCATGGCAAAGGCTAAAAAGAATTGGATGAAGAAATCTTATAAATACTGTCCTTCCTTTTATAGGGCTTGTGATCGCTGTAGAAAAGCCAATGTGTTCATTGCGGACACTTTTGAAGAACTACACGCAATAAGAGAGTTTTATAAGAACTGCCCCGAAGACATGACAGTTGACCACATCATACCTATTAGCAAAGGTGGGTCACACACTATTGATAACTTACAATACTTATCTTTCAGAGATAACTGTAGGAAGTCAAATAAAATTGTTTAACTAAATTTAACGGAAGCACTGATAAATGCCTAACGACTATCCCGAAAGGGAGTACACCTAAGCAGGTGGAAATGGCGAGGATCCTGAACAAGGATCTTGATATAGTCTGAACTTCATGGCGACATGAAGAAGTTTTAAGAGAAACTGGCATAGCGTAGCGAACTATGCTGAACATTTTGGAAAGAATTCGACGCTGTCCTAAAGCCTGGTGCAGGTAAGAAGATCCTGTATCTGGGTACTCCTCAGAATGAAATGAGCCTCTATAACGAGCTACAGGAGCGCGGATACACGGCTGTAATCTATCCCGCTAGGTATCCCTATGATGATTCTCATAGAGCCTCCTATGGCGATAGATTGGCCTCTATCATTGCTGACAAGTACGACAAGGATCCTAAGCATTGGGCAGGTAAGCCCACAGACCCCCTTAGATTCTCTGAAGAAGATCTACAGAAGCGTGAACTATCTTATCGTAAGGCAGGCTTCGCTCTGCAGTTCATGCTTGACACGACCCTCTCAGACGCCGATAAATACCCTCTACGGCTTCGTGACCTCATAGTGGGTATGTTCCCCTTAGATGAGGCTCCAATGAAGCTCACGTGGCTCCCTGAGCCTTCTAAGAGGGTTCCAGTTGATGAGTGCCCTCCGATGGGCCTTAAGGGAGATTCTTACTTCTACTATCATGCTTCATCCAATGAAGTAGTCCCGTATGCCCATAAGATACTATGCGTTGACCCCTCAGGTAGAGGTAAAGACGAAACAGGTTATGCTGTTCTCTACTACCTAAATGGGTATATCTACGTCATGGAAGTAGGAGGTCTATTGGGAGGCTACTCTGATGTAGTCCTCAATAAGCTAGCTAAGGTAGCTAAGAAGTACAAAGTCAATGAAGTGGTCATTGAAGGAAACTTCGGTGATGGCATGTACATCAAACTATTTGAACCTGTCCTAAAGAAAACCTATAGTAACTGCGGGGTTACTGAAGTTAAATCTACAGGACAAAAAGAACTGCGTATCATTGACACTCTTGAACCTGTAATCTCTAATCATAAAATGTGTGTCACTCCTGAGTGTATCAGGAATGACTACTCTACTGTACCCGAATCTGACTACAAATATGCTTGTTTCTATCAGCTCACTCGTATCACTGTTGATAGGGGTGCCCTTATTCATGATGACCGTCTGGATGCTCTGGCAATCGGAGTTAAATACCTTGTGGACTTCATGGGCGTAGATGCTGATGAAGGCATTAACGAACTAACCGAAGAATGGCTAGAGGAGTCTATGGAGTCCCTGTATGGATTCTATACGTCCAATATCGGAGGTGTGATGGTAACTGAAGATAAACATAGCCCTAAAGGTACCTCTAAGGGTGTAGACAGGTATAAGGATAAAGGGTATACGTTCAAGAGCTAGCCTTAGCTAGCAATCGGTGATAACTGAAATATGCTTTATTAGTATTGAACACTTGTTCAGTAAATAATAAAGACAATGTAATAGAGAAAACAGGGTATTTCAGAATAAAATCCATACTCCTAGGGGGGGCTAGGAAAGACATATATAGATATACATATAGGTCTTTTCTAGCTCCCCTTTTTTGTTAGAAATGAAAGTATCAGAAGTAAAAGGTATCAGTGATGATGGAGTCTTAAGAAAATCCTTAGGGTACCTATAGACCCTTATGGGAGTCCATAGACCCTTATGGGAATCCATAGACCCTTATGGGAATGACCTTAATGAATAATACCAATAACACTAAAAATAAAGTATTCATCACCATCAAAATCATCATTATCATCATCCTCTTTATAATGTCTTTGATTAATGGGGATGTGTCTACTGTTGATGCTCTTCTACGTACTCTTGTGGCTAGCTTGTGCTAGTATCCTAGATATAATTACTTCCAGTTCCCCCCTTAGGTTCCCTCACTGCTAGCAAGCTAGCTACGGGTTCCTGAGGGGTTTTATTTAAAGTTATCCACTAGCACAGGTTATCCACAGCTAGCCTAGCTAGCACAGGTTGAATACTGGTACATATAGGTAACTAAGGGGATCATAAAAATTGATCAAATTTGTGAACCCTCACTTAAGGAGTTCACGTGCGTGGGTGCCCCCGTGGGGGGTGCCTGTGGGTGCCTGCGGGTGCCCGCTGTCTCCTTTGGGGTCTTTGATTATACCACAGATAACAGTGGCTGTCAAGGGGGATTTGTCCTAATGGGGTTTGTACCTATTGACATCCACAGCTAGCCTAGCTAGCACAGGGTTCTTGTGGTATACTGGATA
>ENA-OPFG01000225-OPFG01000225.1-human-gut-metagenome-genome-assembly--contig:-NODE-225-length-39652-cov-8.540874_pt1 | contig 39652 bp, 61 predicted proteins | sample MGYA00241304_ERZ501542 | MGnify/ENA primary metagenome ERZ501542 (study PRJEB25962, sample SAMEA2042427) | human gut metagenome | biome: human gut; feature: human-associated habitat; material: faeces...
TGATCTGGACACTCTTCAGCTCGGCGTCCTCTTTCGGGATAATCAAGGCTGAATCGTAAAAAATGGCCACGGCTGAACCATCGTCAGCCATGACCGTTTTTCCGCTCACCTTGTTAAAATAGTTTTCGATTTTTGCCTTTGCCGTTTCAAGTTCAAGCCACGATCCCCGGTGAAAGCCTGTCAGCATGATTGTTGCCGTCTGCTGTCCGTCCTCATTCAGCGGCGGGCTTTCGATGTACTCACCCACGAAATAGGGATAGACGATCTTTCCGGCAGCGTTCCCGGCGTAAGAGCCGAAGCCGTAGTTAATACCAAGGGATTTCATGGCGGAAGAAACGATTTCCAACGGTTTTGTTGTCATGTGCCCAGCTCCTTAAAGATTTCCTTCGCTCTGCGGATGATCGCGGCTTTCGTTCCTTCAAACGCCCTCTGAAGCGTCCGGTTCGGCGTTTTGCCTTTTGTGTGATGCCAATTCCCGGAATCGTCCTGATACGACCAGCCGCCCTTTCTGCCGTCCCCGTGGGCGGCATATTCGCCCGTGCCGAACTCTTCCCAAATGGCATTTTCCAGCGGACTTCCGACTTTAGCTTCTTTCGCCGATTCGTTCACTTGGTGATTCCATGAGCCTTTCAACTGTCCGCTGGCGACGCGGGAATTTCGCCTTGCGGCTGATTCGATTTCTGAAGCGGCTTCTTCAAGGAACTGAACGGTTTTTTCATCAACTGCTTCATTTACCTGAATGCTGAAATCCTGAAATTGCACAGACATTTTACTGTCCCCCGGTGAACTTCAGATAAATTTCAAGCTGCGATCCGCTGCCCATCTCCATAGGATTGTCAATCAGCAGAATGTCATAGATTTTACCGTTGATAACCATCCGGGAATTTTCCGCAGCGATACCGGACGCGAGCGCCACGAAGTCCGCAACAAAGACGTGCGTTGATTCCTGAAGCTTGGCATTGTAGGTCGTATATTTGCTGTCACCGGCAGACAGGTCAAGCCAGCCTTTGAGCGTTTGGGCGTCTGCCCATGTCTTGACCTGCTCGCCAATGGCGTTCTGTGCGGTTGTGGCGGTCTGAATGACCGCTGTGATATTGCCGCCTATGCCTTTCATACTCTCAACCCCTGTCCAAAGCGAGCCTTCATATAAGGCTTCAGGAAGCCCAGCAGGGATTTAGGAAAGCCCATGGTGGAATTATCCCCGTCCATGTTGAAATACGTCACAGAATGGCGGCTGATCGTCTCTGACTGGACGCCTACCTTGTCGCCGTTGTCGAGCTGCCATTTCAGCATATTAGCAACGCCAAGCTTGATGTCCATCGGATAGACAACCTTTGTGATGACAACGCCGCTTTCGTCAAACAGTTCTTCCTTGACCGTAATAATGCCGCCCGAAGATGTTCTGACGTTGACAAGCCCGGCGTTCAACTCGGATTCCGTAATCTGCAACGTGTCTCCGGCTTTGAAGGGATTGTTTGCCGCAGTCACAAGCTGATGACCGGAAGAAGCGGCCACAGCAACCGCCCGGAAAGCCCGAACCTGAAAATTGTTGTTCGTATATGCCCGGATGAGCAGTTCAAGCGCTGAAAGACGTGCTTCCAGCGCCTGATCCGTTTCATCCGTTGTGACGAACTGCCGCAGTTCGGCAACGGTCATAATCATAAGGTTTCAGCCCCTTACTTCTTGAACTTCGCAAGAACGACCTTGGAAGTGTTGGACAGAGCGACGGCGTAATGCTTATCAACGGAAATGTCCGTCTTGCGGGCAAGGCTCACGCGGTCAGTCTCAACGTTGGTGTCGCGCTTAAGATAGACCGTGATCGCGGCGGCGTCGTCCTCGGTTTCCGTGTCGTTGTTCAGCTTGACGATAGGGCAAGCGTAACAGTCAGTCTGACTGCCGGTTCCTCCGACTTTCACAACGGGGACTTTCTTGGACGGAACAACGCGGCAGTTGGCGATCATGCCGATCTCGCCGGTAAGAATGACACCGGCCTTGTACTTGTCCGCGCTGATAAAATCAGCGTCCTTGCGAAGCTGCGTGACCTGCTTCGGATGGACAAAAATGACCTTCTCGCTGTTGACCTCTTCCTCGAAAAGATCAACGGCGTCAACGATTCCGGAATACTTGATCGCAGCGGCGCTGCCGTCATAGGTGAGCTGCGCCCCCTGAAGCGCGGTCATGGCGTCGTTGTCAACCTTGGAAGCAATGGACTTAGCAAGCTGGTTGTTGGTCTCGCCGACGGGATTGCCGTAGCCAGAAAGAACGGCTTCGTCCGTCAGCTCAACGGCCTTCATCGCCTTTTTGACGGTGACGGTCGTGGTGGAAGCGGTCAGCTTCACGGTTTCGGCGGCGACACCTTCGGCAATGTCGGCAGCATCGCCGATGTAGGCGTACTGCGGCACGGTCACGGTGTTGCCGGGAATGCCTACAAGCGTAGTGTCGATCTTCGCAAAGGGCGCGACAACAATCTTGTTGGCAATTTTCGCGGAAATCATATCCGCCATGACCTGCGGATTAATCAGGTCAGAAAGTTTGGTGGTCTGGTTAGCCATAGTTTAAATCATCCTCTCAAATTAATTTTTTGTAAGCTCTGCGTATGCAGTGGGATTCTCGTTGAACAGTTTCAGGCGTTCCTGATAGCCCATTTTGGCGAAGTCTTCCTTCGTCACGGAATCACCGCCGCCCTGATTGTCGGGCAGCTTGTTTTCGATAACCTTCTTGTTGCCGGAAGATTCAAACTGTGCCGGGAACTGCGTTTTCAGACCGGCCAGCTTGTCATCCATGCCCTTGACTTTGCCGTTTTCGTCAAGCGTCAGCTCTTCCGGCTTGTACTTTTCGCGCAGCTTGAACGCCAGATATTCAGGATCGACCGCCTTTGCATCACGAAGCGCAAGCTGGATCGCGTTTTCAAGCTTCGTCTTTTCAAGCTCTGCCTGAAGCTGCTGCACCTGCGTTTCATAACCGGTGATCTTACCCTGAAGCTCTTCATTGCCTTTCGTGCCTTTCTTCAGCTCGGCAATAAGGCCGTTGGCCGTGTCAAGCTCGGCGGCCTTGCCGTCAAGCTGCGCCTGAAGCGCGTCATATTTGCCCTTGCCGACATACTCACCGCCGCCAAGATTGGCAAGCTTGATCTGCTTGTCCTTATTCGCTTCGCTGCCGTTGTAGGCGTTGACCGCCGTTTCAAACTGCTTGAAAAGCTCTTCGCCCAAAATCTCTTTCAGAAATTCCATTGTGTATACCTTCCTTTGTCGTTGTTTTTAATCGCGGTGTCACCGCAGACAAGCGCCTGTTTAAGCGTCCGGCGCAAGGACGATCTTGAACGGTTTAAGCGTCGCGTTCAGGACTATGAAAAAAGCAGCCGTTCGGAATTTCCGAACAACTGCTTTAATCTGTTTTTTCGGTCAGCCGATCAGGGCTTTCCAAGTATCTTTTCCGACCTCTCCGTCAGAAAGAATCTTTGCCGCCGTCTGGAACGACCTTACAGCGCTTTCGGTTTTCTCGCCGAAGCTTCCGTCAACGTCCACGGACATTCCGCGCAAGACAAGAAGCGTTTGCAGAGCCTTCACAGAAAGCCCCGTGTGCCCTCTTTTCAGCAGGGGAAGGGTAACGGTGCAGGTTTCCGCTGCGCCGCTTGTTGGCGATTCTGCGGCTTCTCCGGCAGCACCGGGAATCTTCAGCACCTGCCCTGCGTGGATAAGATCGGAAGCCAGTCCGTTCAGCGTTTTGATCTCTTTCCAGCGCGTCCCGTCTCCGAGCTGATTTGCCGCGATGCTCCAAAGGGAATCCCCGGCCTTGACGGTGTAGGTTTTTGCGCTGCCGTTTTCCTTGATCGCCGAAGAAGCGGTGTTCCCTGCGCCTGTATAGCGCAAAATGTTTGTCCACGGGAAATTTCGATAACGGCGCTTCAAGAACTCGCGCCCGGTCTGATCTCCCGGTTTACCGCCTGTGATGCCGCCTTTTTCGTTGCCGGACGCTTCGACTTCATAGCCGTTGCCGCAATACATAGCGGTATGGTGTGTTACGTTCAAAAGCACATCACCGCGGACAAGGCCGCTGCCGGTGGAAAGGTTGATTTTGCTTGTGACATCTTCAAAGCCGCAGCGCTTGAAAACTGCAAGCATGTTGCCGGTATATGTTGCGCCGTTGCTCTTGACCGGCACACCGGCGTTTTCCCACGCCTGAATTACAGCGGCGGAACAGTCAAAATCTCCGTATTCTCCCCATCTGTAACGCTGGTCGTAACCGTGGGCGGGATCGTCCGCCCACGATTCCATTTGAGATATCGCCTTTTCAATTACGCTCATTCGGCGTCAGTCCCTTCGTCCTCTTCCGGGCACTCTTCCGGGATACCGGCAAGGGAAGTCAGCAGCGAAAGAACACCGGCCAGCAGGGAAGCGCTTCCAACCATAATCCAGTCCACTTCCGACAGCACAGCGGACGTGCCGATGGTAGCAACCGCCGTCTGTGCCACGGTCTTCAGCGCACGGATGCCAGCCGCCTTGATCCAGTTCTTCCAACATCTTTTCATTGTTTTTCCACCTTTCATAAAATATTAAAAGCAGCCGTTCGGAAAAACCGAACAACTGCTTTCTTACGAAGTTTGTTAAATTGTTTGCTTGTTTGTTTGCTTATCATTTTCGTGAGGTCACGAAAAAGGTCATAGAAAAAGCACCGTGCGGATGCATGGTGCTTTGTGTTATTTATTGGCTTCTTTTCTCTCGGCTGCAAGCTTTTTATACTTTTCCTCAAGCTTTTTTGCCGCTTCTTTGTCTTCGGCAGATGGATTGTAATGCTTACTAAAATCGAACAAGGGGTCATATTCGCCATTGAGAATATCACGAATATCTTTTGACATTACATATCACCGCTTTCAATAATAGTATACTCGATTTCAAAGCTATCATATACCGTTCTAAAAGCTCTGTCAATATCCATTCCGCCGTGTACGAACATTCCAATGTCTCTTGACATGGCGGCTGTCTCATCACGGGACAAGCCTTTTTTCGGGGCTTCGTATCTGTAAAGCTGTCCGTTATGTCCAATTACAATTCCAAACTCATATCCGTTTTCAAAAGCCTTTCTGAAATCATCCGGGCTTGGCGGCGTTCCCTGCGGATGGTTATGCAGCCCAATTATCGGAATCCCATTATTGCGGCTCTCTGCCAGCGCCGCTTCAAATTCTTTCGTGTAACTGATACCGCCTTTTCTCGCCGTATCAGTCACCTTTGAAATAATAGAGCCACTGGACGCATCGAAGAGATACATATCTTCATGTTCCGTGCCGTCACAATGTTTCAGAATAGCCTTTGATGTATCATACAAAGATTCGTTTACTTCGGGAATGCCTGTAAGCGCGGAAAACTTGTCTTTGTATTCCCTTGAATTTATATGTTTGAAATCAACATCGGTATTCCCGTACACAATGCCCCATTGGCTTTCGCTTTCCTCTGACGCTTTCAAATACTTCTGCTTGTATTCCTCGAAATTCTTTGTCTTATCAAGCCCGAAGTATTCAGCGCGGTCTTTCAGTGTTTGCAGCTCTTCTTCACCAAGCGCCCACCGTGCGCGTGTGTTGGACGTACAGCGGCAGTTGACCACTTCGGCAGCTCCCCCGGACGGATCGCCGGGGAACATAAGCCCGTTGGAAAACTTTTCGTCCAGCTCCCGAATCTCGCCGTCAACGCGCCTGTGGGAATCGCGTGTGCGCCCGTCAAGCGCGGCGTCCCATTGCTTCAGAACGTCCGCGCCCTTGGCCTTTGCCGCTTGCTGCGCGTCCACGGTTGACATTTGCTGTATTCTGTGGCCTTCCGTCCGGGCGATTGTTTTTGCTCTGGACAGCGGAGCGCCGGACACGTTGCCGATGTTCCGGGCAATGTCACGATACGCAAGACCGGAAGCAATGCCGCGGCTGATCTCCTGCGTGATCGTCTTTTTGAGCTTGGCAACGTCCACACCAAGCGCATTATAAAGGCCATTGCTGACCTTGGAATCTGTCAGAATGGCCTTGACCGCTGCGGCCTGATCTATCGGCGCGATGACCGGGACGCCCTGCTTTGCTATGTCGTACATCGTGCCGATGTATCCGTCATCGTAGCAGCCTTTCAGATAGCCTTCAATCGTGGCGTAATTGTCGCCGTGGAGCTTGTCCAGAATGCCGCTGACTTGCCCCTGAAGGGCTTTTTGATATTGCTGCTGATAAACCTTTGACCGCTTCTGCGATTGCAGCAGCGCCCTTGCAGCGTCATCCAAGCCGTCCTGCGAAAGCGCCTGATCCAGAAGGTCAATGTCAGCCTGAAAGCCCTTGACCTTTTCGTTGATGTCTCGCAGCGCTCGCGCGTACTGCGCTTCAAGCTCCTTCAGAGCCGCTTCTTCCGAATCAAGAAGGGACTGCTGCACTTCCTTTTCCCATCGGTTCACATTACATCACCTTCCGGCACAATGCCATTCAGCGCGGTCTTGGCTGCCGCTGTCGGATCATCTTCCGGCTTCGGCAGATTGTCCTTTACATCGTCGTAGTCCAATTCAAGCGCTTCACAGATAAGCTGCATGGTCAATTCCTGCCCAAGCTGCGCTGACGTGTTCAGGATCGTCGTGATCTTCGTCTGCTGCTCCTGCGCTTTGGAAAGGTCAATCGCGGCGTTCTCCTGCGCATTGGTGATGATCTCGCGCTCGAAGTCGAAATAGACGTCCTTCTGTTCGTAGTCCGTCCCCTGTGTGTCGTTGATCTCTTTCAGCACCAGCTTCAGCAGCTTTCGCATGAACTGAAGAAGAAACGGCTGCAAGCCGTCGCACTTCAGATCAAGGTTTGCATACGCGGACTTGATCGCAATGGACGTTGTGGCGCTGGTGTCCTTCAGCGCTTCCGTGTTCACGCCCTGACCGAAACGGAAGATGTTCTTTTCGTCCACTTCCATCTTCGTTTTTCGCGCTTCCACGGGAATGTCAACGGTCTTGATGTCAATGCCGCCTTCATCGTCAACGCCGATATGCTTCTTGGCCTTGATGTTGGTCATCAGCTCATCCAGATTGTCACCTTGGAAGCCGCGTACTACATACAGCGCTTCATTGGTGTCCTGAATGTTGTTGGAAAGCCCGGCGTTCATGAGATCGTAATCATCAATCAGGTCTTTGATGGGCTTCAGGCCGCTGATCTGCTTCTTACCGTTGTCCAAGCGGAAGAAGGGAATGACGCCGTAATCTTCGTAGTAGGTGGAATCATCGCCGTCCTTCTTGAAGATGATATGCGGACGCGGATTGATGCCGACCGAATCGTCTTTCACGATTGAGCCTTCATCTTCCTGAACATAAAAATAGGTCTGGGCTTTGTCCCAAACCTGAATGCGCTTGATCTTCTTGTTATCCTTGCCGATACGGTCAATGTACCAATAGATGACATAGGCACATTTATCTTCGGTTTCCTTCTCGCGGACTTCCACAACGCCGATGCTGTCAGCCGTCTGGAAAGCCGTCCTGTCGCTTTCGTCCTTGTAGGCGTACATATACGCAAAGCCCGTGGAAACAGCGCCTACAAGCAATTCTGACAGCTCTGCAACGAAGTTTTCATTTTCGTTGAAATATGCGTCAAGCTCTGTCTGAAGTTCTGGGATGTCGGACTTCACAAAGCCGCCGTGACCGGAAAGCATATACTGTGCCTGTTGATCCACAAGCAGCCGGAAGAACGGATGACTGATCTTGATGTTGGATTTCGTCTTATCTTCCTTCAGGTCGCCGTCCGCATCAATGTAAAAGATTCTGTAATTGTTTATGTCGTGTTCGCCTTCGTAGTAGCGAAGGCCTGTTCTTGCAAGCTGCTTCTTGGTGCTGTTCGTGTCCCGGTCAATGAAGCTTTTGATTTCGTCAATGGAAAGCATGGTTTTTCACCTCTTGCATTTTACATTTCGATGGTGACAGCTTCGCTTCCGTCGTAAACATATGTGTTTCCGCCGACCTTGATCGTAAGCGTGTTTGGGCTTTTCAGTCCCTGTTCGGCTTTTTCGGCTTGGAACATCGTTTTCCAGCCGCCGCCAACATCGCCCTGAACATACTGGACATAGAAATTGCTTGCCTGATCGATCATGAATATGAATGCATAGTGCTTGTTGATCTGCGACAGACAGGCAAGGCCGCGAAGAGAGCTGTTGATTGCTTTTGCGCCGTCCGGTGCGTCCGTTGATGCTCTGTTCTGGTAGATCGTATAAATGCCCGGCTCTGTCAGCGCATTAATAGCATCAATCAAAGACGCCCCACCTCCGACTTTGATGCCGTATGGATCGGAGAATGTGCCGTTGTGGAGCGCAGAAATATACTTTGAAGTCAGGCCGGGAAAGGCCATGGATGCCAAAAAGCGCTTACCGGTCTGCCCGGTTGCGCCGTTCAGCGCAAGGTCTCCGTTGCCGCTGTCTGTGAAGGTTGTCACTCCTTCGGGAGCGGTCGCACATGTGCACAGATATTCCAGATATGTCGTCAGCAAATTGTCCGGAAGCGTGTCCGGATTGCCGCCCATTTTCTTAATCAGATTTTCAAAGTGCTCGCTTGTAGTCATTGCTTTTCACCTTCCTTTTTTACTGAAGACCGATTTTCAGCAGGACATAGCCGACCATTGCGGCGACGGCAAGAAGGATGACCTTTTCGACCACCATTTCCCAGCGTCTGCCATCCCTGCCCATGATCTTCTTTACATCGCTTTTGATCTCGGCAACATCCGCTTTAATGTGCGTCTGCTCGGACGCCATAACAGCGACGGTCTTGATCGTTTCTCTCATTTCTTCCTGCTTTTTGTATAGCTCGTCGATTCTGTGCGTGTTGGATTTAGACCGTTCTTCCACGGCGGTCAGCCTTCTTCCGTATTCGTCCATATTGTGGCACTCACTTTCAATTTTTCAAATCTATGATTAAGTCAGCCATCTTTTAACCTTGCGCCAGCCTTCGACGCCGTAACGCAACGCTGCCATTGCGTCATCTTGGAAGGGGACAGGCTCATCAAGATATTCGCCTGACTTATCATCTTTTTTCCATTTCCATTGCTGCAATTCCTTGATGGTGTTCACGCAATGCGGATTGACATATATTTTTCGCTGCTTCAGCCAGTCGATTTGCGCCTTGACGCTTCCGGCAGAGCCGCCTTTGTCCACGCCACGGGCGCGGAAACCGGCTTTCTGCCACATCTTGATTCTGTCCGGCTCTGCGGAATCACACCACATCTGTTTCCTGACCGGGATTTCCGCATCCTTGGCAAGCTGGATGATCTCTGCTGTGTCCTTTTCAAAGACGTAGATTTCAGACAGTATGGAAATGTCATCGTCCTTGATGCCCAGCAGCAGGATTGCGTTGGCGTGGTTAAAACCGAAGTCCTGCCCGATTGCTACATCGTCGTAATCATTCAGATTTAGGCTGACTTCTTTGATCTCCCAGTTGTGAAGGATCAGGCCGCCGATCTCGCCCCATTCACCAAGGCCATAGATTCTGTAGCCTTCGGGATCGACAAGGCGGCGGCGCTCCATTCTGGCGCGGTATGCTTCGTCAATGAAGCGGTTCATCTGGTATGTGCTGTGGTGTGTCAGTACGTTCGGATCGGGAATATCAAAAAAGACCTTCTTGATCCAGTGATTCTTATTCACCGGATTGAAAGTCATTCTAATTTGATAAAACTGTCCGGGCGGCAGCTCGCCGCGCAGACGGTCATCTATGATCTCAACATCTGCCTGTGTCAGCTCGGTTGCTTCCTCGCACCAAACGTCCGTCAGCTTGCCGCGCTGGAAGGTGATTGACTTCAGCTTTTCGCGCTGCTTGTCATCGTTCATGCCCCGGAAGATTATCTGGTTGCCGTTGGCTTTACAGGTGAGCTTCAGAGGGGACATATTGATTTGCCAATACCGTTCTGCCTGATCGCCAAACATCCGGTATATAGCGCCTGTAAGCTCTGCAAAGGTGCTATCGCGGTTCGTTATGTCGGATTTGCGGATGCATACCAGATTCCGGCCTTTGTCCTGCATCAGCCGCAGGATGTAATTCTGTGCCGTGTCAACGCTCTTTCCTGATCCGGCGCTTCCTTTCATTACGATATAGCGCTTGTCGCTGCGGTCAACCTCTTTGAAACAGGGATTTGCTTGCACTTTGATGTTCACAACGCATCCGCCGCCTTGAACGCTTCAAGCAGCTTCGGAAACTGGATAGCGAAAAAATCAATCATTTCTTCGTTCTGCGCCCATTCGGAATTTTCGGCCAGACCGCTTTCAAAAAGAAAAGCATGTATGATCTCATGCCGCTTGACCTTGTTGATCTGCACTTGCAGATTTTTCTTGCAGTTCGGATCGCCCCGGTCTTTTTCGTAGGATTCAACAAGCAGCTCTTTGGTTGTCTCATCGGTAATACCGTCAAACCCGTTCAAGCGCAAATCTTCATTATCGCTGCATACGGTCAGTGTGTATTCTGTTCCGAGAACGTTAATCTTCATTCGCAATTTCCCCTTTTTCCAGCCGTCCGCATTGCCTTTCCGCGCATCTGTGGACTTGCATCAGGCCGACCGTAAGCCACGCCTGATAGTGTTTGCAATATGCGGCAGGAAAGAAAGAGTAATTGCCGTCAATCAGAATGTGCTTTTCTTTCTGCCTTTCCGGGCGCAGCTTCCGGCGCTCATATCGTCTTTCCCTTTGCGCCTTTCTGTTCCCTTTGCTGCGGTTGCTCATTCGTCATCACCGTAATCAACCGTTATGTTCAAATCCATGTCAACGGTCTGCTCAACCTTGTCCGTGAACATCATGTGCGCACGTCCGAGCAGTTCAGCAGCTTTCAGACGTTCTTTTTCGTCAGGCGCTTTCTGAATAAGCCGCGCTTCGCTCATGTAATCACCGATATTTTCAACAACGACAACTTCAGACTGTGATTGTCCGCGAAGAACGGATGTTAGATACCGCATCACTTCATCACTATCAGCGATCAGTTCAGCTTCCTTTTCTTTCATGCGTTCGTTTATATAGTTTTTCACGGCAAGTTTTGATAAGTTTTGCTGTCCTATCACACGCGCCGTCTTTTTGCTGTAACCGGCTCTGATTGCGGCCTGCGTCGCGTTAAGGTCAATCAGATATTCATCACAGAATCTTTTCTGCTTTGCCGTCAATTTCTTTTCTGCCACAATCGTCACCGCCTTTCTTTATTTCTGCAAAGAAAAAGCAGCGTCATTTATACGCTGCCTTGCAATCTCAAAGTATTTTGTTTCTTTCTCAATGCCTATGAATTTTCTGCCCGTGTTGATACAGGCGACGCCGGTTGAACCGCTGCCCATGCAGTTGTCCAGCACGACAGCGCCGGGGAAAGTATATGTATTTATCAGATATTCCAGCAGCTTCACGGGCTTTTGCGTCGGATGGTATCTGTTCTTATTGCTTACCGCTTCGTTCGCAAATTCAAGAAGATGTTTCGGATAATTGGTGTATCGCTGCTCATACGGCTTGCTTAGCGTGTCCATTCGGTAAACGTTATCCGTCTTTGTTGTTTTCTTTTTCCGCTGCTTCGGCGCGTTGAGCTTCACAAGCCCCTGCGGATCGTAGCGCGGCATTTTCCGGTAAAACACGCATATATCTTCCATGCAGCGCATCGGCTGGTATCTCGCATAGGAAAAGCCGGTCACGTTGTTTTTCTTCCAGTACCAGCAATAACGGAAATGTTTCAAATTGCTGTGTATCAGTTTTGTCGTGAACGGCTGCGCAGAGAACAGAACGACCGGCGCGTTCTGTTTGGCAACTCGGTTGTACTGCTCCCACAACGGCGCAAACGGGATAATGCTGTCCCATTTGCAATCCGTAGTCCCGTAGGGAAGATCGCATAAAATCATATCAACAGCGCCGTCCGGAATCTCTTTCATCCGTTCCAGACAGTCACCGTGTTTTAATTCAACTGGGCAATTCTCTTCACATCCTGTTTTTTGTGCATAATAAAAGCCAGCCGGGGAAAGGAACAAAACCCGACTGGCAAGAATCATATCTATTCTTTGTCTTCTTTATCTTCTTTTTCTTTCTTCCTACGATACCACGATTTCGCAGACAGACAAGCAACTTTCGTCAACTTCTGTCAACCGCCTTTCATTATCCTGTCTAATTCCGCAAGCGCTCGCCCGTGCATCTTATCAACATTTTGCTTGCTTGTCCCCATTTCTTCAGCGATTTCTTCAAGTGTTTTGTACTTGTATGTTTTCCTGTCATACTCAAAGTATCTCTTCCGCAAGATTTTATAATACCGTTCATTTGCTATCAGCAGATCAACCCATTCCGTGGCTTCATCCCTGATATCAACGGCCTTGTCAATCGAACGGTTCAGGCGTTCCATATACTCTTCAATTTTGAAGAGCGCTTCTTCGGTCTTGCTTTTTATATCGCCGCCGAGACTGGAAACGTCCTTCAATGTCGGCGTAACTTTGAACAGCATATCCTTTGCCGCCTGAAGATTGTTCGCATACGCGGCAGTCTTTAAATCCGCTGTCCTGACCTTTAGCAAGTATTTTTTTGAATCAATCATATAATCACCGTCCTTTTTGCAAAATCATATACTGTCCGTAAGTAAGCCCCAAGGCGTTTGCCTTCCGTGCGACTTTGGAAAGCGTATCGTGCTTTGGTTTTGTCTGCGCGTTCAGCTTGTTCATCTTTTCTGCCAGATATCTTTCGTGGCGGAGAATACTATTTGCTTCTCTTTTGCACTTTTCGCCGCAATAGCGCTGGTTGTAGCTGATAAGATTAAAAACCTTGCCGCAGATTTCGCATTTTCTTGTTCCGTTAACATGAAACATTCAAACGATCCCACTTTCTTTCTCTTTTCCACCGTCTGCACCAGTGTTCAAAGCACTGCAAATAGCCAATGTGACGACCGTCTATTGCGCACCGACACCGGATTCCGTCCTTTGTTGGATATCGGATGCAGTTGCCGCAGTTGCAGCACACACGTTTCCGCTCCTTGTTCATTCCGCACCGTCCATCTTTGTCCCGCAATCCTCGCAGTATTTTTTTGTAGGCTTGTCCCAACTGCCTTCAGTGGTAATGACAAAGCCGCACACAGGGCAACACCACTCGTCCCCGCCAATATGCGCCCACCGGCTATGCACCACCGGCGCAACGTCAGCAGCCGGAAAGTTTGAAATCGTCTCGCGCGCGTCATGCAGAGAAATCAACGTTCCGTTTACGTTCATCATGTCATCAACGTTGAACTTACGAAGCAGCCGCTTGCGCTCTATGTATTCAGCCATCATTTTCTCCTTTCGGCGGTTTGGGAAGCGGCATCCAATGAGTGAACGAACAGGAAAAACCGCTCGGCGTTTCCCAGACGCCTTTTCCGCTGTGATACCATGCCATGTTCACATAGTGCATCTCCGTACTCCCGGCAAGAACAGGGTTTTCACCCGTCTTTGGCAGTCTGTCCTTGACGCTGATCCATTGCGGGACGGAGACGGCGGCAGGAATTGAGAGCAATCTCCGGACATCCTTTGACGTGTGACCGTCCCACGGCTTTCCTTTGTCCAGTTCCTTGCACCGGAACGAATCCCAGTCTTTCAGCTCATAGTGGTATGTATAACATCCTTCGTCGGTGTCAAAGCCCATAATGAACCATCCCCCGCCGAAAGGAACGCTGCCATCCTCATGCCGCTTGCTTTTCCATGCATGCGGATTGTTTTTGGCAAGAGCGGCAGACAGGATAAGTCTTTGCTCATACAAGTCTGCGAAGGTGTGGTATCCATCTGATATTTTTTCAACATCAACGGCGGGAAGCGCCATGATGGTCTGTACGTTTTTTGCGCTGCACCCGTCCTGCATCAATCGCATAACCGCCGTTTCGCGTTCTAAGTATTCAGCCACTGTTATCACCTCTTACAGTTCAAAATAGATTTTGACATAAATTTCTTTGTAGATGTTCATTTTTCGTCAACCCTCTTGTTCCAAAATTCGACCAGCTTGTCAACGTCTTTGCTTCTCGGCGCTGGCATTGCGCCCATCATGCATCCTGCATTGTGTTTAGGATTTCCGACAAGCAACGATGTTTCACTAAAATCAATCGATACAGTTTCAATTTTCATATCGCATCCGCAAAAAGGGCACGGTTTCAATTTGTATTCAGCCATTTTTTAAATCCTCATGCAAAACCGCCGAAACTTGCGACATATCCAGATAAAGCGGTCGGTTTTTCGTGCAACCTTCATAATCCAGCTTTTCAAGCTCTCCTGTAATAGTGGAATGCGTCGCTGTCATTTTTTCGCACTCGATGACAAATTCATTCCCACTTTTGAGAATCACACGGATTTTTTCATTCATAATTCACACTCCCCCAGATAATCAAGCTCGAACTCTTCAAGCTGCTGCTGCGTCAGCGGCTCGGAATAAAACAGGATATTGTGATACTTGCCGCTTTCGTCCTTCTCGGCCATGATAATTGCCTTCATGGGCTGACACCACGGGGCAAAGCCCCGCGCCCTCATGCCGTATTTGTACATCATACCTGTCTCTGTTTTCCTTTCCAATTTTTGCATGTGGCTTTAATTCTGAATTCGTCAGCAGCGGATTCGGCGTCGAAGGTCTTTCTTGCTTTTTTCTTTTCCGCTTCCAGCCGCTGCCGGTACGCTTTGAACTCTTCGCATTCGGCGTGACAACCTGCGCGGCGTTTCTTGCAGTCTTCGCCGTTTTGGTAGCAGGGCGGTTTTTCCTGCCGGTAATGCACATTGAATGCAGCGTTGAACATCACGCGCCCCCGATCTTCAAAATCTCGCCATCCATGCCCTTGAGCTGTATTCCCTTGATTGCTTCCTGAAGCGGAAGCGCAAGCTGTTTCTGCTCCTGCTCGCGCTTCGCCATGATTTCATAGCAGCCCCGGAATGCGGCGCGGTCTGCAACGGCATTTTCCGAAGTGCAAAGGTTTCTCCATCCCATTTTCAGGGCACAGCTTGCAGCGATGTGATCAACACCGTCCAGATACGCCATCGCGTCTTTGGGATTGTAATATCCGAACTTCCGGATTGCCGTCAAAACGGCGTCCCATCCGTCCTGCCATGTTCGCGGCTCTCCGTTGACGATCACCGCGCACATTTCCCGAATTTCTGCGATGGACGGCGACCATTTGTTCAGGCTTACCCATTTCCGCAAGCAGGTTATCGCCGTTTCCTGCGGGATGTCTTGCAGTTCTTGAAACCACAGTTCCATTGCTTCCTTATTCGGCAGAATCTGTTCCCGTGGGAAATACGTCCGCAGCGCAGAAGCGAAAATTCCGAATTCCTGTTTATCCACTTTTTCACTCTCCCTTCGCCCATTCAGCGGCCATGTTGTAGAAATCGTTCAGCTCTTCGGCCTTCGTGCTTTTTCCGGTCTGCCTGTATGTTACGGGCTTATCGTCGTAATTGCCGTCCAGCACTTTTGCCATATTGGAATCCTTAATCAGCCAGTCAAACGTAGCCGACCAGTTGCTGTTGTTTTTGCCCTTCAGGAAGGACGAAGCTTCCGCCTTTTCAAAAAGCGTTTTGAAATCGTCAAGGGAATATGTGTTCAGCCGGGCTTTGATCGCCTTTTTCCGGGCGTCAGAAAGAGCTTTGACCGAAGGAAAAGAAACACAGATGGAATTGAAGGCGGCAACGATGCCCTTATAATCAATCTTATCTCTTTCTTTTTCTTCTTCTCTTTCTTCTTCTATATCTTCTTCTGCATCGTCTACAGAGATTCTTTCGCCGTCTACAGTAGAATCTACGGTAGAATCTACAGCAGGTGGAAGCGCCTTCTGTTTGGCTCTCCATCGGGCTTGCGCAAGACGCTTGCTTTCCCTGATTTTGTCCATGCCGTCAATGTTCTGATGCTCCGACCATCCGGCGATTGTGAAGCAGCCGTTGGACATAACGACCATGCCGAGCCGTTCAAGGGCTTCCAATGCAAGCCGGACGGTGTTTTCTTCAAAATCAAGCTCATCCGCAAGCATTTTCGGCGTGTACGGGATGTTTTCTGTCAGGAAGATCATGCCGCCCGAATTGCAGCGCCCGGCCATTGTCAGCAGCATCACCCAAATCAGGACAATGTTGTTGCCGTCCGGCAGACGCCGCAGATGCTTGATTTTGCGGTTGTCGAACATATCGGTTGTGATCTTGATCCACTTTACATCAGCCATACGATTCCGCCGCCTTCAGGGAATATCGGGCAAAGCTTGTCAGCTCGCCATAGCGGTTCTTGCCGCTGACCATTTCTTTTTCTATGGGGACGCCCATCTGCTTCAAGTCAGAAATCCGGGAAGCCAGACGCATGATCCCGTATTCCTGCATAGCTTCAAGGCTTGTGATAGAGCCGTAATCTTCAAGATGCCGCTGTATGCGTTCGCATTGTGTCATGTTGTCAGCCCCTTTCATCTTTTGTGTGTGGGGCGGTCAATGCCGCCCCGTGATAAGTTCCGAATAGGGAAGGGATTCTATCCAATCGCACAGCGTGTGCCATTCGTCCAGCTTGTGATCCTTCCGGGCGTGGTAGATGTTCCTCAGCACGGCATAATTGAGCTGCACCGTGCGCCGCTGGTTGTAGCTGCTCGGAAGAAGCTGGATAAGCTGCCACCAGTATTTCTTGTCGTTGGTCTCAAGGAACTTCTTGCGGTAAAAGTTCAATACGTCACAGGTAATCGCGCAGAAGTCGTAAGCCGAGCACATGAAATCTTTCCCGTCGGCGTTTACCCAAAGGCCGTCCGTCTTGCCGGTCAGATGCTCATGGCTGAAATCGTCCAGTGTGAATTCTTTTGCGTGGATTTTGTGCATGGTGGAGCAGCTATTTGCAACCGTCCCGACCTTGTAGGTGTCAAACTCTTTCCACCAATAGAGCGGCGCGGTAATGTCCAGCGTGACGGTTATCATCCGCAGGAACTTTCCGTGATCCTGACCGGCAGCGGCGAGCGTCTCCATGAGCTTGAAATCATTTTTTCCAATGCAGCAGATAAAGCTGTCTGATTTGTCCCAGCTATTCTTCGGATTCCGCATCCCCCGAATGGCGGCTGCCCAGCCGTAGGTTTCAACGTTTTCAATCGTCAGCATATTTACACCCCCGTGCTTCCAAAGCCGTTGCTGCCGCGCTCGGAATCGTCAAGCTTGTCCACGACTTCAAGCGGAAGCTTGATGACCGGCAGGATGACTATCTGCGTGATCTTCGATCCTGCCTTCAAAAGAATCGTTTTTCCGCTGTGGTTGTAAAGCTTGGCAACGATGCTGCCGGTGTATCCGGCGTCAATGACGCCTTCGGACGTGATGCCGGACTTGACATTCAGGCCGCTTTTGCTTTTCAGCATGCCGACCATGCCGACCGGAATCTGCATATGTACGCCGGTGTCAATCACGGCAGAGCCGAAGGAAGGAACAACCACGTCATGCGGTGTGCGCAGGTCAAGTCCCGCATCGTCTTCGTGCGCTCTTTCCGGCATATAGCAGCCGGGATCAATGACCACTTTCATTTTCCTTTCTCCTTTCAATGTGCGATCCACGAATAAAGGCAGAGCGTGAAATAAATCACGCCGAGAATGCCAAAAACGATTCCGTACCATTTCCACGCGCCCGGATTTGCCAGTGTGATAAAGTAGAGAATCGACAGCATCATTGCCATAAACAGCGTAGTGAGCAGATACGCCTTGCTTTTGCTTCTCATATCGGATTATTCCTTTCTTTCCTGACCGGCTTCCCATTCGGTGAAAAGCCGCATCCAGTCTTCAATTTCCGCGAAGCCCTGATCCGGCGCGGGATAGCTGCCGGAATCGGCAGACCGCTTGCTTTCGCAGAATTCATGCCGGTCAACAATGATGTCCGTGGTGTAGTGCTTCACGCCGTCCTTTTCATAGCTGCCGGTCTGGATACGGCCTTCAACGGCTATCTTCATGCCTTTGTGCAGGTACTTTTCCGCAAACTCGCCGGTCTTGCCCCATGCCGTGCAGTTGATGAAGTCCGCTTCCGGCTGACCTTCGGTTTTCACGTTGCGGTCAACCGCCATGCGATAGGAAGCAACGGTCTTGCCGGAATTGGTCTGCCGGATTTCGGGATCAGCCGTCAGACGGCCTATCAGGATCACTTTGTTAATAAGTCATTCCCCCTTGCTTACGATCTCGCCGGTTTCTTCGTCCACTTCGGCAAACTTGGCGTCAAAGACCGTTTCATTCGGCACGAAATACATTTCTTCCGAAAGGCCTTTCTTGATGACTTCATCCTGCGCGACAGCGCGAACAAAATCAGACTTCAGCGGCGCATATTTCAGAACACGTTTCAGCACGGTCTTTTTCGCCATCTCTTCAAAGTTCGTTTTCCACGGGGAAAAGCTGCTGCCGTATGCCTTGCTGTACTTCACGGCGTGCTGCCGCACATCTTCCATACTCATAACTTCAAAGCCGTAGCCGCCGCTTTTGGTCTTAAAAACGGCATAGACCTTGACAGGCTCGCCCCGGTTGCTGTCAGCCGGTTTGTGCGTAAGCTTCGGCTCAAGGCCGTATTCGCATTCAAATTCATCGTTGGCATAAACAACGTGCGCCTGAATGACTTCCACTTCGCCGCTTCGGTAGGCAAGGTCGATCAGCCCTTTGTAGCCAAGCTGGAACTGTGCTTCCAGCGTCCCCTTGTTGTTGTAGGGCAGGACATAAGCCTGTCCAAGCGGCGTGTTGACTTCAAGGCCGAGCTGGGCGCTGGTCATCATCGCGCCGAGAAAGCTTGCCGGTGTGCAGCTTCCGAGCTTCGGATTGACGGAGATCGCCGAAAGGACAATGCGCGTGAATCGCTCCGGCGTGATGACGGACGGCAGAGCCTTTGCGATCTCGCCTTCCATGCTCTTGATGTACTGCTGCATCGTCTTTTTTTCCGGCGCTTTCATATCTACCGCCTGACGCTGAATGATATTTGCCATAATTCAATTCTCCTCTCAAAGATTGCAGGTTTTGGGATTCCCGTTTTGGCAATAGCCGTTGAACTTCATGCACCGCTTGCAGAAATCCTTGTGGCTATCCTTCGGATAGTTGGTTGTGGGATTCTTGGACTTTTTGCGATGTTCTTCCTTCTGAATGATGTTTTTCATCGTTTTCATGCCCCTTTCATTTCTGTCACCCGGAACGTCCGGGCGGATGTTTCTTTGTAGTATCCGGTCAGATCAAGACCGGGATTGTCCTTTGCAAATTTCTTACTGTCGAACGTGCGCCGTGTGCTGGATTTCCACGAAACGCGGTAGCCGTCACACTCACCGCCCCCGGCGTCCCCCATGAAGGACTTGATCTTGTTTGCGGCTTCGTCTCGCATGGTTTCCAGCTCGGCAATCTGCTTGCCAAGGTCTATGTACTGCAAAAGCGCCGGGAGCTTCAAAGTCAGATCAACGATGTCTTCGCTGCTTTCCGCGTATATCGTCTTGATTGCTTCTGTAGTGGCGCGTGAGCCGTCCGCAACGGGCGGCGTGTGATTTTTCACCAGCTCCCAGAAGTCCGCTTCTGCGCCCATCAGGGCGGCAATCTCGGCTTCGTCGCGCTCAATGGTGAACCATCGGAAATCACGATTGCCGATCAGAACGGCCAGATACCAGCGCTGTTTTCCGGTCATTGCCATGTAATGAACGCACTGGCAGTAGTAATTTGCCGGATACTCGCCGCCCTTGAACTTCTTCATGTTCAGCTCGGACGTGGTTTTGATTTCCAGCCCGGCGTCCTCGCCGACGATCTCGCGGTCAATATTGGCAATGGCAAACGGATAATCGCTGTTTAAGAAGCTCTGATTGCACTTGCGAACCTTCTTGCCGGTCTCGGCGGCGAACTTCTGCGCGACAAATTCTTCAAGGTATGTGCCGACTTCCGTTGCCAGATTCCCGGAGAAGCCGGGGACTTGTCCGGTCTTTTCTGCCCACAGTGCATAGGGCGAAGAAAACGGATTCAGGCCAACGACCGCCGCCGCATCGCTGCCGCCGATGTAATGGCTTCGCAGCTTCAGCCATTCTTCGCGGCTGGCCGTTTTAACTTTTGTGATGCACATTTGCTTTTCTCCTTTCAAATCCACGCTATTTTGGGACTTCCGGCAAATCCTTTTTCCCAGACAAACCATGCATAACAAACGGCCTTCGAAGGCTTGTCCGGCTTTACGCCGTTTTTCCAGCAATCAACACGATTCCGGAAAACATAGATTTTCTTCGGTGGGTACTTGTCAAATAGCTGCTTCCGCTTGCAGCCTTCAAGGAATGTCAGCTTCAAGAACATTGCGACTTTTACGGATTCCTGCGAAATATTAAGCGCGTGTCCCGCAAACTCGGCAGCGTACTTGTACGGCGGATTTGTGATAATGTCCCGACTGTTTCGCGGCTCTGGCACATATGACAGAAAATCCATATTCCTTGTTTGAAGAGCTGATCCACGATGTACAATGTCGGTCGAAACAACGTTATATCCGTAATCGCTTAACACCTTGCTGATATGACAACCGCCGCAAGCCGGTTCAAGTATGTAATGGTTGAAATCTTCAACCTGAAGAAGCGCTTCAACCGCTTCCGGGTCTGTTGCGTAGTAGTCCAGTTCCGCACGTTCAGAATCAGAATGATTGCTTGCGCCGTGCGTGGCGTATATAGCCGTGCTGTTTCCTGTCCAATCTTTCATTCTATGTAATCCTCTGTATCTTTCTGAAATTCGTCCCTTGCGCATTCATCGCAGTACAGAAAGCCGTTAATATCCCAAAGGCGTTCTTCCTGTATCGGCTGCCAACAGTTGCAGCACACGGGGCGCTTTTTCAACTCTTCGCTCTGCTGCCGGTCGTAGCGGTCGAAATCCGAAAGGGGATCGTCCGTCAAAATCATTTGTTCGCTCGCTTCCTTTCTGCTTCGTATTTGGCGATGAGCAGCGCTGCCGCTGCTTGCTCCCGGCGCTTTTCGCGCCTTGCTCTCTCTTCGTCAGTCAGGATCGGGCGATATACCCTGACCGTCATTCCCGGATATTTCAATATTGTCGGCTCGCCGTATATATCCTGCTGACCATTCACAAAAACACTCCCTTTCCGTTATGTTTCAGCCTATTCGTCGGCTGGTTGTCCGGATTCCGGTTATTCTTCCGGGATGTCCTTGAACAGCAGTTCCAGCGTGTCCAGCGTCCATCCGTCAGCCATAAGCTGCTTGCCGCGCTTTTCCATCCAGCGGAGCTGCGCAAGGTACTTGCGCTTTCTGTAAATGAGCCGCATTTCTTTTTCCGCCATCTTTACGGCTTCCGTGTTGCGCAGACGGGCAATCTCGCTGTCAATCAGTTCGTCCGGCGTGATTTTTCTTGGCATGGTGGATGCTCCTTTCTGTTAAGAAATCTTAACTTTTCGGGTAAAAAAATATTCTGCGTTTTCCGAAAGGGGGATTCCAAGGACTTCACACGCCTTCGCAATCTCGGAAATCTTCCATTCCAGTTTCCCATTCAAGCGCTGACTAAGGGAAACTGTGTTCATCCCGATTGCTTCAGCAAAGGCTTCCTGCGTCCCGAACACCTCACGGATTTTGCCGCGAAGCTTGTTGTAGCTCATGCAAAACACCTTCCTTTCTGACCTGCCATCATCAGTACCGGGCGGTCATCCCCGGCAGACGGCCTTTTTAGACCGTTTCGGCATTATAGATTTCATATGGATTGCTCTTGCATGATAGGCACGGCTCGAAGTGCCAGCCCTGCACACTTCCGCTTTTGCCGAGCGGACAGACCTTATTGCAATGCTCTGTGCATTTTCCGCAGGTATATTTCCGGTTTTCGCCCGGAAACGATAGCTGCTTGCTGACTTCGATTTCCGCGCCGCAGAACACACATTTTGCTTTCATCTTTACTTCTCTTTCCTGTCCAAATAGACAAGCATTTGTTTGACTTCATCGACCGACCAGCCGATAGACAGAAGATACCGTTCAATCTCCGTCCGGCTCTTGAAGCGCTCTGCGCAGCGGTCAGCGACATATTTTGCGTGATCCCACGCCCATCCAGTCATTTTCATTTTTGTAGCTCTCCCGATTGAACGCCTTTCCATTCCACAACTTCAAGCTGGAAAAATTCAACTTGATTTTTAGGATATGCTGCAAGCTCAAATCTGCCGTTTGATCTGCAAACGCGGAAATAATCCCGGTCGCGTATTGCATACGGAGATAAATTCGGGATTATGCCATTTGTTTTGCAAGCGGTGAAAAAAAGCTCTTTTTCTTCGCTGCTGTTGCAATGGATAATCGTTTGGCAGCCAAACTTTTTCATTTCATCCCAAAACATAGGCTTATCCTTTCTGGGCGGTTTAGCCGCCGCCCTTCGGCTCACGTTTTACTTTTCGATGGAAAACCATTTGCCGGCTTCGTCGTAGTAGCCGAACTCAAAACCGCCGTTATCGAGATAGTTGATGCAGTAGAAGTTGTTTGCCGAAGAAACGTTCTTTAAGCAAACCATCATCCCATTCAGCTCATGTCTGAATCTTTCCATCGTTTCAAACGAAGTTTCTTTCCTCACGGTGTTCATGACTGCAATCTTGTTGCGGATGATCCGGATGATCGTTTCTGTCGCGTTCATTTCAATTTCCTTTCTGCCCGTCGGCTGCCGGTTAAGTTTTCTTAACTTCTGTGATTATTATACTGCTATAATTTCAAAAGTCAAGCCAAAATTTTAAGAAAACTTAATTATTTTTCTCCGCTTATGAATTTTAGTTGCCTTTTCTTAATTTCGGTGTTATTATCATTTTGAGAAAGGGGTGATGATGTGAAAAGTCAATACGAAAGAATTTCCAGTCCGTCAGAGCGACTGAAAGAAGCCCTTGATATAAGAGAAATGAAAGCTGCTGAATTGTCGGAGCGATCTGGAATTAATAAGCCGTCTATAAGCTGTTATCTATCAGGGCGATATGAGCCAAAACAAGAAGCGTTATACAAAATGGGAAGAGTGCTTGACGTAGCTGAAATGTGGCTTGCCGGGTATGATATACCGATGGAACGACCGAAAGAGCAAAAAAACAACGATGCCATTTCTGACATCGTTGTAAAGTTGCGCAGTGATGAAGAATTCCTATCTATTGTAGATAAAATTAGTAAGATGGATTCTGAAAAGCGGAAAAGCTTAAATGCTTTTCTGGATTAAACGCCTGTGGATGCTTTGAGCATGATTTGATAAATAAGGTCTAATAGTTCGACATCATTGCATCTTTCTAATAGTTTGACAATTTCGTGTATGTATGTTGACTTATCCATTTTAGACATCCTTTCATTAGAGGGGAACTAATGTTCTTCTGGTTAATTTTACGAAATTGCAATAAAATTTGAAACCAGAAACAAATACCATTTTTGTAAAAGGTTGCCCGGCCACCGTGCCACCGAGTGACCGGGCAGAGCAGATCGGTTGCAGCCCCTCACCTGCTATGGCTACATAATAGCGTGTATTTTCATAAGAAGTAAACATTCAAACCGGAATGATCTATGCCGCAGACGATTAAATCAATGTATGGTTAGGATAACGGGGGATTTTATGGAAAACAGGACTATTATTCAGCAAATCCAGCCACAATGCGACAACCTTTACAAGAACATCAAGAAAGCCGTGAACGCGCAGCACCGGACGCACCGCGAGATTGTAGAGCAGACCGGTATACCGCGCTCGACCATTGCGAAATTCCTGTCCGGTGCGCTGTCAAACCCCTGCGTGTTTTATATCGCCGCCCTGTGCAAGTATCTCAATCTTTCTATGGATGGACTGTTTGACACAGAGCCGCAGAGTGAGCGGGAAGCGGGGGAGAACGCCGACCTTCAGGCCAAGCTAAACAGCGCCGAACAGCAAATAAAGCATCTGAACGAAAAGTGCCGGATGTTGGAAGACGGGATAAAGGAGCGGAAGCCGGTCATTTATACGCTTGCCGGTCTGTGCATCTTCCTTTCCGTCGCCCTGTGCAGCTATATAGTAATAGACATTAGCAACATGGATTTTGGCTTTTTCACCGCCGAAAACAGCGTGGAAAGGCTTGGACTGCTTGCTGCTGCGGTGATTGCTGTCATCCTAACGGCAATGCAATTTATAGAAAAGGCCAGAACGAAAAGAAAGAAGGATAAAGAGAACGACAACTTAATATAATCAAACAATAACCCACGAAAGAAGCTGATCGTTTTGTATTATCAACCGAAGATAGATTTTAAGCCGGAAGAAGTCATTGATTATTTAAGAAAATCCCGCTCGGATGATCCGCTGCTGACTGTGGAAGAAGTCCTTTCCAAGCATGAAGCCATGTTGGACGAATGGGCAGAAAAGCACCTCGGCGCGGTCGTGCCGGAAGAGAATAAATACAGGGAAGTGGTTTCCGGCGAGACAATAGCCGAGCGCCCGGAGATCAACCGCGTTTTGAGATTGATAGAATCGCCGAAATATAAAGCTGTCGCCGTGGTAGAGCCGCAGCGTCTGACCCGTGGCGATCTTGAAGATATAGGGCGGCTGATGAAGCTGCTGAAGCACACAAACACGCTTGTCATCACGCCGCAGCGGATTTATGACCTGCGGGATGAATACGACTGGGACGCCTTTGAGCGCGAGCTGAAGCGCGGAAATGACTATCTGGAATATACCAAGAAGATTCTGAACCGTGGGCGGCTGCTGTCCGTCAGTCAGGGAAACTATGTCGGCAATACGCCGCCATACGGATATGATAAAACGTTCGTCACGGAAGGGAAGAGGAAGTGTCCTATCCTTGTTCCGAATAAAGCAGAAGCGGACGTTGTGCGCATGATGTTTGACCTGTATGTCAACAAAGACATGGGCTGCACAAACATCTGCAAGAAGTTTGACGAAATGGGAATCAAGCCGCCGAAAGGGGATTATTGGTCTCCGGCAGCAATGACAAAGATGCTCCAAAATATTCACTATATCGGGAAAGTCAAGTGGAATCACCGAAAGACGCTGACCATCGTTGAAGAAGGGGAGTTCAAGAAAACGCGCCCGGTTGCACAAGTAGGGGAGTTCCTGATCTACGACGGAAAGCACGAAGCCATTATTCCCGAAGAGCTGTTCAACGCCGCACAAGCCAAGAAGGGAAAGAACACGCGCCAGAAGCCGAACACGAAAGTCAGAAATCCGTTTGCCGGTCTGATCTGGTGCAGGTGCGGACGCGCTATGTCTCTTCGGACATACAAAAACCGCGACGCAGCGCCGCGCCTTTTGTGCGACGGACAAACCCATTGCAAAACCGGCTCTTGCCTGTATTCCGAAATGGAAGAGCGCGTAATATCGCTCCTGACGGATTGCATCAATGATTTTGTAATCCGCTTGAAGAACGACGAAGGCGATTCTGCCAAGCTTCACGCACGGCTTATCAAGAATCTGGAAGCCAAGCAGAAAGAGCTTGACGATAAAGAGCTTGCCCAATGGGAAGCGCAAGCTGACCCCGATCCGGCAAAGCGGATGCCGCCGCATATCTTCCAGCAGCTAAACGAAAAGCTGTTGAAGGAAAAAGAGGAAGTCAGACAGGCGCTTTGCAAGGCTTACGAATCCATGCCCGAACCTGTAAATTACGAAGAGAAAATCACGCAGTTTTCCGAAGCGCTCAACGCCTTAAAAGACCCAAACATTGACGCGGCAACAAAAAACAGGCTCTTGAAAGCCTGTATCGAACGCATTGAATATCACCGGGACACGCCGCAGCGGATCAAAAGTCAGCAGGTGAGATATTACGACCCGGAACAGAAGCGCACCCGCTACAAATCGCCGCTAAGCACGGGCGGCAACTGGACAAGCCCGGAGATCGTGCTTGATGTTAAACTGAAGGCGTGATTCTTCGCGCTGTCCATTTCCATCAGTTGTGCGCACATTCAACCGCGCATGACTGATGGATATAATCAAAACAAGGAGCTGAAACCATTGAAAACGCTTGGATTGCTTGAAAAGCTGTTAGTCGCTGAAATGATAACCGAAGAGGAATACAAAGAGAGGAAAACGGTGTATGTAGAATCGCTCTTGGAACTCTATTGTCTGGGGATTATATCACGGGAGCAGCTGGAAGAAAAGCTGAATTGTTAATCGCCTTTAATGGGAACGGCCTTGCTGCCGTTCCTTTTTTATTTTTGCTCTTGTTTTTTGCCATTTGGCAATGTAGAATATTGTCAAATTTCAGATAACAGCAACGGGGGAAAGCTGTATGATTATTGAGGTCAAAGAAACCACATACAAAGGCTTCAAGTTTGAGCATGTGGAAAATAGGGGCTGGAAAATTGTACTCGGTGATGAAGCATATCTTTTCCCGAACTTTGTTGCGGCGAAGTCTGCCGTAGATGAATTTTACCGAGAAGTAATTCCAAAGAACGGCGGGAAGAAAATGAAGCGTGTTTAAGGCGGTGCGGTCATGGGCTTGTTTGATATTTTCAAAAAGAAAAAAACTGAACCGAAAATTACATGGGAAACGACAATAAACACAAATGAAGGCTATGACCCGTGGGCAAAAACAAACGAATCACGAAATGACAATTACGCGATTGCTGCCTTTATCAGAATAAGCGAACGCGGAGCAAAAATAGGCAGTACAAATGACGATTACGCAAGATACTTTAACTATTATTTTCATGTTTACGACCCGATAAAATACCACAAGAAAGTGATAACGGACGGGTATCTTGTTGAAGCAACTCCTGAAGTTGCCCTTGGAAAACTTAGGGTGGATCAGCTCAAAAACATCCTTGATGGTGCTGGTTTGCCGAGCAAAGGGAAAAAGGCTGATTTGATCTCACAGATTGTGAGCAACGTGGACATTCCATCCTTAAAATTAGATCGATACTATGTTCCGTCCGAAAAAGGTGCAGCACACCTAAAACAGTATGAATACGTTTTTCGCCTGAGAGACTACGGCCTTTCATGGGAAGAATTTGACAAAGCAACGGAATCGTATTCCGGATATTGCAAGCCCGATGATATTATATGGAAAATCCTACATAACAGGTTTAACGCTTATAACATAAGCGGGAGTTTTGGACTGGCACGAAACGAACTGTTTAATATGGGAAAACTGCTGGAATACGAAGGGAAAAGCGTGGATGCCTTGTGCCACTATGCTCTTGTCCTTTATTATGACACAAACGGTTGCGGAATCGGAGAAATTGCCCCCGGCGTTATTGAGCGCATTCACAGCCTAAAAGATAGCTACGATGACAGAATAATCAGCAGATGTTATGACAGATACCGCTTGCCGCACCACTATATCAGCAGAGATAAATTTAGAGAACTTCTGTTTGACATATTCAACGATAAGAGGATCGACATGAAGAATTATACAAGCGGGAAAACTAAATAGGCAAAAAAAGAAGGGGAAGGCCGAAGCCTTCCCCTTTGTGTTAGATGATGAATGAAATGTCGATTGGTAGCCATGTGTTGTTTGGAGCGTCAGCCCATGCAGAGCCGTTTCTATACCGGGCGAAGCGTACCAGCCCCGCAGCAGTAACGGTGCAAAGCCAAATTGCCGTACCGCTGCCCTGACAAATGAAATTGCCCTGCACTTCCGGTCTGTATCCTTCGGGAAGCGTCGTAATGGTCACGTTATCCGTGCCGCCCGTCAAGGTTGCCTTCGGCGTGACAACGCCCTTCAAATAGACAACGCCGCCGATTTTCTTATATCGCAATGTGTTTCCGGCGTTTGCGGCGTATGTCTCAAAGTCGCTTGTCAGCTTTGCCGTTATCCAGCCGGGATTTCCGGTTACATCGTAGCCATTGCGGAAGATGACAGGAAGGCCAAATTCTATACCTTCCGTAAGCTCTGACACCTTGCCGAAGGCCATTGCCCGACCGGAAGCATTGAAGTCCAGCAGCGTGAACGCCGTGGGAATCTCCACGGTTTTTGTGACTGTGGTGAAGTAGTCCTTGACGGTCAGGCGCACGTCATAGGCAGAATCAGCGTTCAAGTCGGCGGCGGTTATCAGCGTGGTTGACAGGGTGTACCCTGTGCCCTCTTTCAGCTTTATCCATGTGCTTGATGCCCTTGCTTTGTATTCCAAAACATATTTGCTTGTGTTTTGGTTTGAAACAGGGGAGATATTGAAGCCGAAGCCAATTTTGCCGTGTGTGCCGTCATAGTTTTCCGTGCCGTCTGCCAAGCATCGCACAGCGGATATTCCACGGATGACAGGCGCAGCATAGGCAATAACCGTCAGCGTCTTTGTGGCCTTCGCTGTGCGCCCTCTGCTGTCTGTGACGGTGATCGTGACGGATTTCGTGCCGCTGGACAGCGTACCGGTTACGGGCGCTGCGCCGGTGTAGCTCTTTCCGTCAACGGTCGTTTTGTATGCCTTGATGATAGAGCCGTAAGCACCCGCCGCCACAATGCCGATCTTGACCTTAGACTTTCCTTGCACAAAAGCGCCGAACTGCACCGCAAGCCCGGAAACTGTTTCCGTAATGGAAACGGTTGAAATTGTCGGGACAACAGCAGCCGGGACATTCGCCTTGAAGGATACCGTCTTTGTGCCTACCAGCGCATTTCCGTTGTAGGTCTTGCAGGTGATTGTACATGTACCGGACGTGCCGGACGGAATCTGACTTGCAAGGGAAAGGGGAACGTCCCAAGCCTTGCTTGTACCAAGGCCGCTGCCAATCGTGCCGGTTGCATTGCCGAATTTATACGTCAGCGTGTGCGTAAAGGCGCTCGCCGCTCTCGGCATATTGATTGTGATGCTTGCGCCCATGTTCACGCTGCTGGCTGACAGCGTGGGCGTCGTGGCGCGTGGGATCGTGTCGAATGTGCCGCTGCCGGATGCCGTAACATCACCATAGTATGTACCGCCAAGCGTGACCTTGATGCCGATGGTGGACGCGAAAGAACAAGTCTTGCTTCCGTCCGCGCTATGCGCCACGGTGACGGTCTTTGTGAACAGCGTCTTTGTCTGATTGCCGGACAGGGAAGCGGAGAAGGAGAACGTGTATTTTGTGCCGTTGATCGTCAGGTTTCCGCTCTTGCTCGCGCTGCTGTTGATGGTGTAGCTTGCGCCGGTTGACACAAGCTGCACCTTGACCGTTACGCTGGAAGTGTTGTTTGCCGCAGACTGACTGCCAACCGTCCAGACGATTTTCATCTGATAGCCTGTCCGGATCGCCTTTGTTATCGTTCCTGATTTAGCCATACCAGCGCCCCCTAAAGCGATAGCTTTTTGAATGACAGGTTGCCGTTTGCGCGGGGAATGAAAGCGAAATCGCCGAGCTGTAACGAATGGATAAAATGCCCGTCCGTGACGTATAGCTTATTGTCCGAGAAATACGCCACTTCAACGGCGTCCTGAAGGAAAGAAATCCGGTCGTTGCTGATTTTCAATTCAAGCTCATTTCCGACCTGTCCGAGCAAAATAGAGCCGTCCACAAAGCGGATATACTTCCGTATCTCTTCAAACTCTGCATCCGTACCAGCCGCTACCGCTTCGATGTCGGCGCTGAACTGGTTGAACTGGATTTCAACGCTTTCCTTCGTCTGCTCAATCTGCGTACTGACAGAGGAAACAAGAGCGTCCGTATCGTCTTTCAGATAGTAGTTTTCCGCAACGGTTGACTTGATGTTTTCTTCGGACACCTGCAAGGATGCAAGCAAATTCTGTTCCACGTTGTAAATGGCCGTAGAAGCCGTTTTGGACGCATTTTCTATTTGCAGTATAATTTCCCCTTGTGCATCGGAAAGCCCCGCAAGCGCCCCGGAAATGCCCTCTAATGCGCCGCCAAGCGTCAACTTGTTTGCGCCCGGCTCTAACAACTTCAAAGACAGCTTTGTCACAAGAAAATTCTGGTCTATCCCGTGCGGATCGCTTGTAACTTTGACGTATGTTCCAAGGTGGAAACTGCTGAAGGAAGCGTCAACGGTCGCAAGGTCAGCCGCTGTCAGCTCTATGGTTTCCGGCTGGTTGACAAGGCCGGAAAGGTATGCTTGTCCCTTTGCCAGAAGGTTTGACGCTTCGGTCACGTCATCCCATGTATGCGTTGAAAAAATAAGGCCGTACCTGTCGGCGGCTTCCTCATCGACGATATAATCAAGGCCGTCATTGACGGCGGCAACCGTCAGGCGGTTGTCTGTGTCCTTGCCTTCACCGTCCTTCAGCTTTGCGCCAAGCGGAAAAAGCGCCGTTGCAATGTCCGCGCCCTTCCTGATCCGCTTCAGGTCAAGAAGATTCTTTCCGAAGGTGATCTTCTGCGGAGAAAGTAGCGTGAAATCTTGCAGATAATCAATGTAGTTGATATAGCCTTCATGCCGGATGACGATATAGCCGCCGAGCAGGTCAATCAGCTTCTTTTGCACTTCCGTCCATGTATCAACATGGTCAATATTGGAACGGACGATATAATCATTCGGATCGGTGACAGTCACATTCCCGACCGTGAACCATTTGGATTCTTCCACCTGCGCATTATGGTTATCTATCAGCAGATTCAGGAAGCCGGAAACCGTCCCGGAATAGTCATAAGGGCGCTGGATGCTGTCCAACAGGAAAGCAAGCTCGCCCTCGCAGGTCACATGCTTTTCGTTGTAGCGGCCTATTTCATCGTCAAGAACGCGCCCACGGAAGATCAAATAATTCCCCTGATAGACCGTGATGATTGACCGCAGCTTTTTTATTGCGCTGTACTGTGGATGACCGGGATAAACTGTGAATTGAAAGCTGCCGGTCTTGTTCAGCTCCAATTCCAAGGACGGATTGATGATTTTCAGGCTTTCAAGGCTGCTGTTATACAGCGTCGCGCCGTCACAATATACCCTGTACATAATATCACAGCCCCGCTTCCTGATAGGAAAAGGAAATCGTTCCTTCTCCGCTGACGGAAACGCTGTTGTTTCCGGCCTTCAGTTCCAGTTCCGGCAATGTGTAGCTGCCGCTGCCCAAGTCCCAAATGTTGTATGTTTCATAGATAATATGCAGGGCGCTGTCTGCTGTGATCGTTACCAGCGGAACAACGCGCTTTCGGAGATTCGGCAGGGAAATCACGCTTTCGCCGTTCACCGTCTGCGTGACAACGGTTTTTGCAAGCTTGTATTTGTACGGCTCGCAATCGCACTCCACGCTTATTTTGCCGATGTTCTTTTCATTCGTGAAAGAAGAAACAAAGCACCGTCCGACATAGTAAAAAAGCGGATCACCGTCTAAGATGATCCGCTGCATTTTACCGTGTATCGCGTTTTTGATGGTTGAAAAAAGTGTAAGGAATTCGCTTTGTGGCACTATTGTTGAAAACTTGAATTTGTGCGTGACGTTCTCATACTTCGGTTCTCCGAAAAACTCTGTCAGATCAAGCGCCCCGTCTGCGCCGGGAACGTCAATTTCAATTGTTTTCACTTTCGGGGCTGCAACTTCCTTCGATGTCAAAAGCAGATTGAAATCATCGTAGCTGTGATATGTGCCGAAAGTGATTCCCTTCATGATTACACCCCTTATTCTCATTTATTAAATTTTATAAGAACCTCTTTCGCTGTTCCGTTTACATTAAGAAGAACGCGGTTTGTGCGTTTTGGAATGCCATTAACATTCAGCCATATCGTATCGCCAAGAAGCGCGGGGGCGGCAAAGGTCGCGGTTTGAACGGCGACCGCGGCGCCAACGCCGCCGACCTTTGCGGTTATCGTTACGCCCTCTCCGGCTTCGCCAACGAAATAGAACGTTGTCGTTCCTTTTGATACGTCGAAGGACGTGTCCGCCGTGCCGGTAACGCCGCCAATGTCGCACCGGAGCGTCCATTTCTCCGGCGGGTAATAAGTGCCGTAGCTGCCGTTGCCGCTCGTCAGCTCGGCTTTAACCGCGAACTGTCTGCCGTTCAGTCTGGCAATGTACAGCTTTCCTGTAAGGCTCCAATGGTTCGCCCTTCCAGAAACACTCTTTTCCTGCTCCCATGCGCTTCCGCTCGGAAGCTCCGGCGCATTTAATGACCAAGCCATTGAATCACCCCTTATCAAGAATACTGAAGGTAAATGTCACCGTGTTTCCAATCGCTCGGCGGCGTTTCACTTGTACCGGCATAAATTGTGCGCACCTGATCGGCGGAAAGCCCGAACTTCGTATATGGGATGTTGTCGGCAAGCTTTTCGGCAGTGACGGACTTGTTAGCATATTTTGGCGTCGTGATCGATCCGTCCGCGATCTGGCCGCTCGCCGCCTGTTCAATCGCCGCCCGAAGCTGCGCAAGCAGCTCCGTGAACTGCGCATTGATGACGCTTGTGTCGATGCTCAACGTGTCGGTCACAAGGCCGCATACGTCCGGGTTTTGCCGTTCATCCGTAATCATGGAAGCCGTGATTGCGGTCGTACCGGCAGCAACGGCAATCTGCGCAAGGCTGATCTGCCGCTTCGTGCCGCTGTTGGTCAGCGCCGGAGCTGACGCCGTGCTGGATGCCGCGCCTTTCAGGATTTTAATTTCCGGGCGGTCAACGTAGTTCGTGGTTTTCCATTCAACAATAACGCGGTCAATGCGGTTCAGAACTCCGTCTGCTGCGTCAATGGCAAGCTGCAACTTCGCGCCGCTCACGCTCTCTGTGTCATTCCACCAGACAACGCCGTCACCGTTTGAATTGGAAAGCCAGCCTGTGCCGTCCGACACCGTGACCGCCATTCCCGGCGTTGCAAGCGCGGCAACCGCCGCATTTCCTGACGCAGCAAAAACGCCGGACGTTCGCCCATGCAGCCAGCGCATAACGTCTTCCGCGCCGCTGTATTCGTCTTGGTTATTCGGGAAACTCTTAATTTCAGCCATTTAATTTCAACTCCCCCAAAGCAGTTAATATTGGATCACCGAGAACAATTTCGGTGCTTGTGCTGTTTGCGTCCATTTTGTACTTTACACCGGTAATTCGGGCGTTGAAGGACACGCCGAAGCGGACGGACACGCAGGAAACGATGTCGCCGAGTTTGTAGGCTACGCCGAGATCGGCGCTGTCAATCGCAACAGAAAATGATTTGCGCCGTATGCGCTTTCCAAGCTCCATCGTCGCATAAGCTCGCGCACGGGCTTTGCAGTCTGTTTCGCTCTCTTCGTCCTCTTGCCGGACGTTTGTGTCAAACCAAACTTCGCGGCGCGTGTCCCCGGTTGCCGTGCCGACCTCTTCAACAAAAGCAACATCGTTTTTCAGCGTTCCTGTTGCATAAGCATAGTTTTTCAGTGTGCTGTCATCGTCGTTGATGACAAGCTCCTGCGCCGTTCCCTGCTCTTCGGAAAAGACAACCGCGTGGATGCCGTCCGTCAGGTCAGCGCCCTTGTAAATCTTGAAGGTGTGGGAAAGCGTTTCGGCGTCCCACACCATTTTTTGACCAAGACCGGCTTCTTCCAGATACGGCATGATCTCATCCAAAAGCTGACCGCCGTGCAGGATCGCGTCTGTGGCTTCTGTAAGCCCTGCAGCAGCCGCCGTCGCAAGTCGTGACATATTCCGCAAGTTCGCGTTGACAAGCGCGTACACGCCGCTTTCCAGCGTTGTCAGGTGACATTCGGACGCAATACAGCGCTTATTCAGCAGCCAGTTTGCCGTATAACCGTTTGCCGTGATTCGGCTCTGGTCTGTGTCGTGCTTTGTGTTGACAATGATATACGTTACGTTTCTTTCCGTGTCGAAAAGCATATTGCCGACCTGAAGCGCCTTGATGTTGTAATCATTGACCGGCGCAACAACGGTCAGCTTGCCGATGTCGTTGTAGTAGACGGACATTTGCACGGAAACAGCGTGTGTCAGCTCATACCGTGTGGAAAAGTCCGAAGGATAGATTTCCAAACTCATAAGGCAATCCCCACAATCTCCGTTGCAAAGTCCACATCAACCTGAAGGTTGTCCAGCCCGGACGCGGCTTCCGGCTTCAGAACGTTGTCCCCAACATCCAGCCGGAACAGATTGCTTGTAAGGCTCAACGCGCCCCGGCAGTCTCCGTCCGCGGATGACGTGACATAGGTTCTTTCGTGTGTGATCTCCACAACAAGCCTTTCACCACTGACAAGCGTTTTCTTAATCAGAAGAAATTTTCCAGTTGTTGCGTTGGTGATTTTCGGATTTACAACATCACCTTTTGCAACAAAGGTTGCCGTGTAGGGAATAGGCACTTGTCCACGGTTCGCAACGTTCATGAACTGCGTCTGCATTAGCGAACCGAAGCGATACGTCTTTGAAAAATTGCATGGAAGCCGGAAATATTTCTGAACGCCGGAAAGTGTGGCGCTTGCGCTGTCATCCTTGCACCAATACGGATACGCAGCCAGAAGCGAAAGCTGAAACTGCGCAAGCTGTCGCTTCGGCTCAATGACCGGCGTGGCCGTGGGATAGACGTTCAAATAATAGTCATCCGCATATAGCTTGCCGCCGATGTCAGGCCGAACGATGGAAAGCAGCTTTTCCTTGTTCTCCGTCTGCATATCGCCAACAAGATAGCCGGTGATCGTCACCGGGCGCGGCTGGATGTTGGTGCTTTGGATCGTCGCGCCCACCTGATTGATTCCCTGCGCCTGTGACAAGTTGATTGACAGCGTATCAATGCCGGAAGGCTTATTGATGAGGAAGCCCCCGGCATAGTCAAACGTGATGCTGTCGCCGTTGTCGTTTATGTAGCGGAACAGCTTGGAAAGATTGTTGAAATTCAAATTGCCCACCTCGCTTGCTCGAAATAAGCCGCCGTTGCGCTCGCAAGCTGAACGGGCGTCTGCGCCGGTGCGTTGATGTACTGATTGATAACGACGCCGTTTCCTGCGCCGCCGTTGCCCTTGCGCCATGCGTCGGCTTCGGATGCAGTAAGAACCGCTTCACCCTCGTGCAGCATGGCAGGGAAGTTGTTTCTCGGCACATAATCAAGTCCGGATGCTGCCGATTTTCCACCGCTACCGCTGACGCCAACATTGACATTCAGGCCGCCAAACAAGCCGTCCCAAATTCCTTTGAACCAGTTTTTCAGCCCCTGCCATGCGCTGGAAATTCCTTCGCGGATTTTAGTCACGACCTGCGATCCTACACCAACAAGGCTTCCCCACATTTCGCCAATGCCTTCAACGATGGTCGTTATGATCTCACCGGCAGATTTACCAAGCGCGAAAAGGTTGTCGGCGATGCCGGAAACGATCTGCACGACGATTTCAGCCGCCGACAACAGGAGCTGCGGCGCGGCTGCGATCAGTTCCTGCACCAGCCTTGAAATGATCGTCGGTGCTTGCGCAATCAGAATCGGCAGCGCAGCGATAAGCCCTTCCGCCAGCGCGGAAATAAGATTGACCGCCGCATCAACAAGAAGGTTGACATTTTCTACAAGCGTCATCACGATCTGCAAAACGACATCAACGATTGTCGGAATCAGCGTCGGAAGGCTCTGTGAAATGCCCGCTGCCAGAGCAAGTATAAGCTGACCGGCGGACGAAACGATGATCGGCAAGCTGGAAATAAGCGCCGTAATAAGTGTGTTGATGATCTGCGGCGCACTGCCTGTGATTACCGGCAAAATGGTTGCGAGAATTGCCGGAAGCTGACTTCCAAGGCTGCTTATCATCGTTGTGATGCTGTCTATAATGCTTGGCAAGAGCTGATTGATAAGCGGCGGGATTTCCGGCGCAAGCTGCGCGACAAGCTGCGAAATGCCCGTTGTCAGGCTTGGCAAAATGTCGCCGATTGCCTTTGCGAGAAGTCCGGCAGAATTTACGACCGTACCAACAAGCGCGTCTATGCTGCCTGTTCCGGTCAGCCAGTTATCCCACGCGGCTTTTGTGGATGCAAGACTGCCCTGAATGGTTGTTGCCGCTTCTTGCGCCGTTGTGCCTGTGATTCCCATTTCCGTCTGGACGTCGTGAATGGCGCTGACAATGTCGGCATAACTGTCTATGCTGTATTTTGTCATGTTGCCCTGCGCAGCGTTCAAGGCGTTTGCATCGTCAATCAGACGCTGCATTTCCTCTTTCGTGCCGCCATAGCCGAGCTTCAGGTTGTCCAGCATGGTGTAATTCTGCTTTGCAAAACCGGCATAAGCGTTCTGGATGGATTCCATGCTTGAACCCATTTTGTTTGCGTTATCAGCCATGTCGATAACTGCCATGTTGCCGATCTCTGCCGCTTTTTCCGTGTCACCGCCCAAAGACTGAAGCAGGGACGCAGAAAAGCTTGTGACCGTCTCCATGTAGTCATTGGCAGACAGTCCAGCGGTCTTGTAGGCGTTGTTTGCATATTCAAGGACTTTCGCGCTGCTATCCTTGAAAAGCGTTTCCACGCCGCCTACAAGCTGCTCATATTCGGCGTAGTTTTCAACGGCTGACTTGGTAAGCGCTGTAATTCCGGTTGCTGCTGCGCCGATCGCCGCAAGGGACGCTTTTCCAACGGTTTTCGCAACAGAACCAAAGAATTTTCCTATCTTTTCGCTTGCTTCTTTTGCCTTGCCCGTTGTGTTGGCAAGCTCTCTATGCGCTTCTTCGTTGTTCACGGCGATTCTGCCGAAAATTTTAAATAGTTCCAATGACCTTCACCTTCTTTCCGTGAAGATAAAATAAAAGAAGGCCACCGGAAACGTGACCTTCTATCGTGTGTTGCCCCTCTGGGCATGATTCCACCTATCCGAAAGCTGCATATCTATTGCCGGTGTAAGCTCTCCGACAAGGACGCCGGAATCAAGCCGTACACCATGCGGCATAGACCGTGCAAGGAAATCAATTAAAAGCTGCGTCTGCTCGATGAGCGTTTTTCGGACGCCCTCATTCTCGCCCCTTACCGCTGTCCGGACATAATCCAGCAGCGCATCAATGGGCGCTATGGCTTCCGCTCCGGCTTCGCCGCCGCCAAGCAACGTATCGCCCACACGCCCGAAGATTGTTGCTTTGTCAAGGATGCCGCCTTCGGCGTTCCACTTGACATTAAAATTCGGAAGCTTGCCTTTTCCGGCGATGCCAAAAGGAGCTTTTCCGCCTGACACGCTGATCTTCGGGATTTTCAAGTTGCTGAAAATCTTTCCGATACTCAAAGGGAAGAAGCCCTTGATTTTGTCAATGGCGTTCTTTACGGCGTCCCGCGCTCCATCGATCTTGTCAGTAATGGCGTCCTTAATGCTGCCGAAGGTGTTCTTCACCTTGGAAACAGCGCTTTTCAAATCGCCAAACTTGTTTTTGATCCACGCGACCGCTGACGATGTTGCCGACTTGATTTTCTCCCACATCTTCAGCCAGAAGTTGCGGAAGCCCTCGTTGTTTTTCCAAAGGTACACGAAAGCCGCCACAAGGCCGATAATAAGCGAGACAATAAGCCCGATTATATTTGCCTTCATTGCCAGATTCAACGCCTTCACGCCGCCTGTGACAAGCTTCAGCGCGGTCGTGGCCTTGCTCATTATGCTGCCCCACTTCAGCACAAGGACAAACCCGGAAACCGTGACCGTTGCCGCAAGGATACCCGCCGCCCACGCCTGCACGGTGCTTTTGTTCTGCTTGAACCATTTAATCATGTCCTTTATTTTCGTGATAAAGGATTGAAGCAGGGGAACAGCAGCGGCAACCATTTCAGCGGTCTTATTTTTGATAGCGGTCAATATAGGTTCGCCGACGCGCCCAAGCTCGGCAAAGGCAGACGATAGCTTTTCATTGGCTCTATTTGCCGCCATAACGTCTTTATTCGTCTCTTTGTACTGCTCGGACGCTTTCTTATATGTGCCGTTCAGCGTGTCCATAATGAGCTTCTGACGCTCCTGCTCGGTGCTGCAAGCGTCAAGTTTTGCCTGAAACTCTTCTTCTCCGATTCCTGCCCAGTTCAGCGCATCGACAAGGCCGCCTGTAAGCTGTCCGGTTTTCGCGGTCTCGTTAGCCGCTTCTGTCAAGCCCTCAATGGGCAAGCTGTCCCCGAACGTAGCAAAGACGCCGGTGCAAATGTCCGTCCATGTCTGCAAATCCTTTTCGTTATCCGTCATTACGGCAAGATGGTTTGCAGCTTCGACCGATACGTCCGTATCGCCAAGGACGGCTTGCAAGTCCTGATACGTCTTTTTTGCCGCTTCGGAAGAATGTCCGTTCGTGACAAAGGCCGTGTCAAGCTTGCCCATTTCGGTTCTATATTCTCTGGAACTTTCGATTGCTGCTATCCATGCGCCGCCCAAAGCAGCACCGGCAGTCAGCACGGATTTTCCGATTTTCAGCGCAGATTCGCCGATCTTCTTAAAAGACGAATCGGTTTTCTTGCTTCCGGCTTCCGCTTTGTTCGCGGTATCTTCAATGGCTTCTTTCGCCTGTGCGTTGTCGACGGCAATCGTGCCGAGCAGCTTGAAAAGTTCCATGTTGCTATCCCCCTAATTGAAATAGGGCAGATAGGGGCTGCATTATGCGTCAGGTGGCACAAAATCCATTTCCATTGTGTGCTTCACAATGGCGGCAAGCTCTTCTTTCGTTGCGGTTTTCGGCGGCTGATGGTTCATTGCATCGCGGCATTCGGCGTAAGATCGTTCAAAGTCTTTGTGCAGCCAAAATTCCCACGTTGCTTTTTCTTCAAGCTCTTCGTTGCGGATGTTCACAAGCTCTGAAATGAACTCTTCCAGCCGTCCGGTTTTTATCATCTGATCCAGAAGGATCAACGGGCTTGAATAGCGCTGAAACAGCAGGTCAATAAACCGGATGTCGTTTAGCGAAACAGCCCGGCAACATCCCCGAAAAAATCCTTGAATTCCTCTTTCTTGACCACATCAACGATCATCGAAAGGAAAACGTTCATCGGCAGCGCGGCAATCTCTTTCTTGCTCATGCCGGACAGCCCGGAAAGAAGCGTGTAAATGTCATCCTTGCACTTCGGAACGTTGGCAATGATGACGGACGCCACATCGACCGCAACCATCAGCCCCAGCGCCGTGGTGTCGATCTCCGCGCCCTCTGCGCCATCTTCTTTTTCGGCGGTCATGCCGCGAATTGCCGTGCGCAGCTCTTCCGATTCAAAGCAGCCCTTGAACTCTTTTAGCCCGATGCCGGAAATGATCTTCAGCATGGGGAAAACGTCTTCGGCGGTCAGTCCGCGCAGCGTGTATGTTTTTTCGGTCATGTATTAAAACCCCTTCAGAATTTTTATAGGATGTTGAAAAAAGGCAGGGGAGACCCCTGCCTTTCCGTTTAAGTAGCCTTCGGATAGTAGATATGCCAAGGCAGCTTGTCCAGCTCGCCGGTCAGCTCGGCATAGCATTCAAAGGTGTACTTACCGACAGCGCCTTCCTTGTTCTTGCCTTCCTGCTCAAAGCCGGACGTAACAAGGGCATTATCCAGAATGGCGATGATATTTTCACCTTCCAGCGTCTTTCCGACAAAGGCGATATTTTCCCAATAGTCGCCCGTGGCAATGTTGGACTTGCTTTCGATAACATCATACTTCGCAACATCGGCGGAAGTGCCTTCCGTGCCGAACGTTGCCGCCTTAATGATGTCTTTCGTCAGCTCAATGAAGTTGACTTCCATGCTCGCGGTCTCGCCGGTCTTGGCGGCAAGTCCCTTCGCTTTCACAAGAACACCGTCAACCTCAATGTTGGTGATTTCCGGGATAATTGAAAGCTTAGAGCCGCCGGAAGTAGCGCCGACAAGGGACGCTTCAAAGTTCCACGCATTGGACGTGTATTTCAGCCCCTTGTGGATCGTGCCAGCACCGAAAAGAATGTTTTTCGGCGTGTTTTCGGTCACGCCGTGTTTTCCTGCAATAGCCATTGTTATTTCACACTCCATTCCTGCACGGATAGATTGATCTGGACGCTCTTCAGCTCGGCGTCGTCTTTCGGGATAA
>ENA-OPFG01000231-OPFG01000231.1-human-gut-metagenome-genome-assembly--contig:-NODE-231-length-38787-cov-2.703010_pt1 | contig 38787 bp, 41 predicted proteins | sample MGYA00241304_ERZ501542 | MGnify/ENA primary metagenome ERZ501542 (study PRJEB25962, sample SAMEA2042427) | human gut metagenome | biome: human gut; feature: human-associated habitat; material: faeces...
GCCCCTACATTTTTCATAGATTACTTTACACTATCATATTAATTATATAAAAAGAGTTTTTAAAATATGTCTATCTTTCTCTGCCTTTATATTTTTGATTTTCTAATACATTTCTCATCATTTTCAAATCACTATTATTTAATTTTCCTACTATTGAGCAAGTGTTTTCTAAATGCTTTTGAACTTTTTGATTCATTGTTAGTTTTCGTTGTTGTTTTTTTCTATATTCTGCTGGTTTTTCTATATTGTTCTTTATGGGAATAAATATTGTGTCCTTTTCCATTTTTTCATATAATTCTGGTTCTATTTCTACCGCAACTTTCATATAATTTATGGCTTTGTCTTCATCACCTTTAAGCATTGCTATTTGTGCTAAATAGTAATATGAACCTGATTCAAGTTCTTTATCTTTTAAACTTTCAAATAAGTACATCTCGGCTTCATCTAGTTCTCCATATATTATGGCAATTTGCGCTAAACTTAATTTTGCGTGATATAGCAAACTATTTAATTCTGCTGCTTTTTCATAGTATTCTTTTGCTCTTTGAAAATCATTTAGCATTGTATAAGCTATTCCTAAGTTGTAATAAAGATTATAGTTGGCAGGATTATATCTTAGCGAATTTGTATATGCTGATATTGCTTCTTTGTATCGTTCTTGTTCTATCAATATGTCTCCTAATAATTCAGTACACTTAAAATGCTCCGGTTTCTTCTTTAACACATCCTGTAACAGTTCTATTGCCTCATTATTTTTTCCTTCTGCATGCATTAAATTAGCAATATTATAATTTATTTCTATTTCCTTTGGACTTATTTCTATTGCTCTTAAATATTCTGAAACTGCATTTGAGATTCTTCCTTCTTTTTCATATACTTCTGCTAAAAGTTTATGGCCTTCAAAACTCTCGGGATATTTGTTTATTAATGTAAGCAAATATCTTTTAGCTTCTGTTTCTTTTCCCATTTTTAGCATCAAATTTGCTAAAAATATATTCAACATCTCTGGAAAGTCTATTTTTTTTCTTTTTTCCAATCCAAATACTACAACTGGTAGCATTATTGATAATATAAATGCAATTAATTTTAATGTCACATTTGCACCTTCTATAAAAATTAGTTCTATAAAATTTATTAAAATTCCAATAAATTGCATTAATAATATGTATAAATACTGTGTGTTATTTTTTTTTATCATTTTAAAGAACATTGTTATAAACATGACAACAGCTATTATATTAAATATAATTTCAAATATCATATCTCCTCCAATATTTTATTTTTCAAACTTTTGGTTGTATCTTTCCATGCATTCTTCTATTATCTTTTCTGCTTCAGTTCTTCCTAATATTTGCTCTATTGTGGTAGTTTTTCCTTCTAATTGTTTATATACTTCAAAAAAATGCTTTATTTCTGCTGAAATCTGATGTGATACTTCTGAAATATCATTGTATTCATTTAAAAATGGATCTTTTTTTGCTACTGCAATTATTTTTTCATCATATTCTTCTCCATCTATCATTATTAAAACACCTATAGGATAACATTCTACTAGCGTAAGTGGAATAATATTTTCTTGGCAAAGTACTAGTACATCTAATGGATCATTATCTCTTGCATATGTTCTTGGAATAAATCCATAATTTGCAGGATAATGTGTAGATGTATATAATACTCTATCTAGTTTTAGCATACCTGTTTCTTTATCTAATTCATATTTGTTTTTTCCACCTTTTGATATTTCTATTACACCTATAAAATCATCTTTTTGTATTCTTTCTTTTGCTATGTCATGCCATATATTCATAATCGTATTCCTTCTTTCTATTCCAATATTTTAAGTCAAATTTCCATAAATGTCTACACATATACATTATTTTTTTATTTTTTTTATATTTGTATTGACAAATCTACCCACATCGTATTATAATATAACTTGTCAGTTCAAATACGCAGATGTGGCGGAACTGGTAGACGCACAGGACTTAAAATCCTGCGGTTGAATAAACCGTGCCGGTTCGATTCCGGCCATCTGCACCATAAGAACCTCAAGTGTTTCGGAAGATTAGCTTGAGGTTTTAATTTATAAAAAATGCAGATTTTCCTAACACTTTCAATTTGCTAGTGTAAGTTTAAGAAAATGTTTTGAAATATATTCTTTTGAACATTTATCTAGTACCAATAGATATTTGTTCTTTTTTATTGTCATTTGATATAAATGACATATTAAATTTTATTTCAATCATATTTGCTGGTATTGACTTATCATTCTGATCCAAGTGAGAATATCTTTGATAAGTTCATCATCTGTATAAAATTCTGGAATATAAACTTCTTTTTTCATGCTTTCAATTCTATCCATAGGATTAGATGGTATTATTTCAGCAATAACAGCCTCTTTGAGAGCAGTATTCATATTAGAAGTATAATGTGCTATTGTTGAGCCTTTTAGTCTTTGTTTATATTAGTATTTTTTCAGCTTGTTTTCTAATTTGATTATTTTTTTTCGTTATTATCTACTTTTAAGCCAGTAGAATGCCATTCGGGTTTTCTTTTTCCATATTCATTATACATATTAAATACTATAAAATAATAACCCTTATTAATTTGTACGCTACCTGTTATCATACACAAACTCCTTTCCAAATAACAGTTTAAATTTAGCTTACTCTTGACTTTAAAATCATAACATATAAGCAAATTTTAGTCTAGTTACTTTAAAATAAATAAAAGCCGTTACTGTAGGTTTGTCAAACATATGTCACACTTCACTACAAATTACTGCTCTATAAATACCTTCTGTGATTTACAAGCTCTACATCCCAATAAACTGTAGATATTTTTCATTTGGACTTTTCCAATTTAATGGTTTCATTGGAAAATTATTATATTCTCTTGTCCAATGTCTTAATTTTTCTTTAAAATCTTCAAAACTCACAAATATTCTTTTATAATAAAATCTTTCTTGATCTTTTCTATGACTTCTTTCCACCTTGCCATTATGTCTTGGTGTTCTTGGCTTTATTAATTTATGTTTTATTCCTAATTCTTCCAATTTCTTTTCAAACATTGTTTTTTCATTCGCTTTTTGAGAATTTAATCTATTTGTAAACTCAAATCCATTATCTGTTTGAATACATTCTATCTTATATTTAAATTTTTTTATTATTTCTTCTATAAATTTCGCCGATGCATATGTACTATGTTCTTTACTTGCCCACAATACTCTTTGTCTTGTATATTCATCTATTGCTGTATATTGATAATATTTTTCTTCCTTATCTTTTAATTCTTTACTCATGCATTCTCTTGGCACATATTTTACATCTACCTGTATTCTTTCTCCTGGATGTGTCATCTGCTGATATGGTTTTGGTATATACTTTTTCTTTTTACTTGGTGTTTTTTTATATAATTTTAATCTTTGCATTACTCGATATAAACTTGTTATGCTCCTTGTATATCCTGCTCTTCTTAATTTTATCCATAATACCACTAATCCTGCATCTTTATTTTGTGCCTTATACTTTTTTATCATAATTATTTCTTTTTCTGTATGCTCATTTGGATGGCTCTTTTGTCTTCTTGACTTGTTTACTAATGATTTTCTTGTTCCATCATATTTTTCTCTCCATCTATATATCGTCTTTCTATGTTGTTTATATCTTTTTGCTGCTTCTGTCACTCCATGTTTTAGAGAATATTCTACAACTGATTGCTTAAATAATATATCTTGTGTTATACTATTCATTAGAAATACCTCCGTGATTTTGATTTTGTTTTTTTCGTCGAAAACATTATATCACATTGGTATTTCTTTTTTTATTTAATGTGTGACATATCTATTGTAAACTAATACTTTAAAATAAATAAAAGCCGTTACCACTAATAGATAAAGACTTAGTTTTGATTTGTTAAATAATAAATAATATTTCTTTTTGGTATTTTATATTCTCTACCAACTTTAAGCGATGGAATTGTTTTGTTTCTAACAAGTTTATAAGCAAGATTTATACCAATTCCAAGCATTTCTTTTAGTTGAATAATGTTTACTATATCTGGATATGTAGTAAACATTAATTCATAATTTTCCTTTATATTACCCATATAGTTTGTCCTCCTTCTTTAAAAATTTATAAAATAAAAAGACTTTCTTGCAAGTTCCTTGATTACATACTATAACATCTATATTTGTATTTTTGAGTTGGAATATGAATGTTCATATTTATTGTTTTTGGAACATCATTACCAACTTTTATATCTTTGTTAAGTTTTAAATTTCCGTTTTTATCTGTGTGATAAATACTTGAATTATATTTAGCAAAAGCATAATTATTTATATTGCTATTAGAATATGATAACTCTAAAGAATCTTGATTTAATAATGCTTGTAGTTGTTCATAAGAATTATCTTCTTTCTTTGGTCTATCATAATTTTTAAAATATTCTTTCATATAATCTTTTCGCTTAATAGCATTAGTATTTTTGCGAATTTGTTTTTCTTCTTTACATCTACTATCTGATTTTATTACTTTTGAAACATATTGTTTAGAAACACCAACCATTGTTGCAATATCTTTTTGTTTTAGATGTTTATTATAGTATAAATCTAAAATGTTCTCTTGATTTTCCAACCTAAAATACCTCCTTCCAAATTGGTTGACTTTTTGTTTGCAAGATTTTTTATACAATACACCTATTGACATTTTTTCTTAATTGTTGTACTATTATATTGTAAAAAATCTCACACAGCAATTTGATATTGTTATTATATAATCATAGTTTATATTTGTCAATACAATATCAGAATATTTTCGGAATTTTTTACATATATTTTATTGGAGGAATAGAAATGAGAGAATTACCTCGTCATTTAATATTAAAAGATTTTTATTTATGGTTTAATATTAAAGAAAAAGAAGAATATTATTCAACACCTCTTTATTTATATGGTGTTACAAGAAAAGAACATAAAGATGATGAAACAAGGCTATATTTGAACTTAGAAAAAGATATTACAAAAATAAAATGCACAAATAAAAAAGAAATTCGTAAACAACCATCTACTATATATATTCATTATGCAGAAAGTATAGGTATGATTTTATTAAGATTATTAAATGCTGATTTTTCTACATTTGAAGCTGCATATAATACTTTCTTTTATGCTTATGGATTTGAGTTAATAAAAGAAGATGAACACTATTTAGAATCTAGAGAACCACTAACAGATATAGAGTTTCTAAAAATATTAGAAGATACATATAGTGATCATTTAGAAGATTTATTAGAAATACAAAGTGAATTTAAAAAATGCGTGGATTTTGTATATAATTTAAATGGTAATGAAGAATTAAAAGAAAGTTCTATATATTCAAAATTTGTCGCATATACAATAAAAAATGATATTTATACATACTCACAAGATATTGAAATAATACTAGATAATTACATAAACATACATAATCATAATTACAATGAACCAATAGAGAAGTTGATAAAAAGAATAGATGATAAAGATCCTAATTTAGAATTGCACAATGTTTATACAAGTAAAAAATTAAAAAGTATTTGTTTTATTGTTTTGGATTTATTAGTCAAACAAGAAAATTTACCAATAAAAAAATGTCAAAATTGTGGTAGATATTTTATTCCAACATTTAGACAAAATGAAATATATTGTGATTTGGAAAATGTTGATGGCAGTTCAACTTGTAGAGATAAAGGTGCTAATGAAACTTATAAGAAAACCTTAGAAAATACACCTGCATTATTATTATATAGAAGAACATATCAACAAAAAGTTATGAATGTATATAGGAACAAAGATAATAAACAATTAAAAAAAGATTTTGATAAATGGAAAAAAGAAGCACAGGCAAAGATAAAGCTATTTAAACATGGCAAATTAGATGAAGATGTTTTGTACAAATGGATGGAAGAAAATAAATAAAATGATAGGAGTATATAATGTTTAAAGAAATAGAAGAAAAAATCAAAGAAGAAAAATATCAGTCAGCAGAAGAACAATTAGATAAACTTATAATTAATGAAAAAATAAGTGAAAAAGAACAGGCATATGCTCTATACCTTATAGGATATATTAATTCTTTATGGTTAAATAGAACAAGAAATGAAACTAAAGCGAGAAGATATCTATTGTGGAACATAAAAAGTGAATATCCGAATCCAAATTCTTACACTTTGTATGCAAAGCTAGAAAAAGATGAAACGATAGCAATTAATTATTTAAAAGATGGACTTAACAAATTTAAGGGAAATCCACAAATTATAACAGAATTGATTGGACGAGTTGATGATAGTGAAAAAGAATTTTATATTAAACAGATTGATAATGAAAATATAGTAAATTACGATTTATTAGTTAGAGTACTAGAAATTCTTATAAATAAAAATGAGTGGTATAGAATAAGGAAATACGCAGAATTAGTTATAAATAATTTTGAACTTTCTATATATCAAAAAAATTTCTTTGAGTTACTTATTACATATTCGTATTTATTTGGAAATGAAAAATATGAATTTGAATTTTTAATAAATAAGTTGGAAAATATTATAAAAACTGATTTAGATAACCAATTAAGATATTCTCCATATTTAGCTATGATATATACATATGTTATAGCTGGTGAACTTAAAAAAGCTAATTTATATTTTGATAAGATATCATTAAATAATTCTATTAATGATTTCAATGATGGCCTCAATACTATAGTTGATATAGATCTTTTTTACATATATAAAAAGATTTTTGACGAGATATTTAAGGTATACAAAACCGACATATATAGAAGAAATAAGGCTAAAGCACTATACATATTATATTTGTATAAACCCTCTGAATTTTTTAGTATATATAGATATTCTAAAAAAGATATGGAGACTCTTGAAAAATATTTTAATAATTATGAATTCAATATAGAAGTAGCAGTTGCCTTATATAGAATGAAGTTACATTTTAATATGAATATAGGTGCCTATGAAATATTAATTAAAATTTTATTAAAAGAAAATAAAATAGAAAATGATTTTTTAGAAATATGTGATTTATTTGAAAATATAAGTAGGGAAGACTTAGTGATAATAAATAATAATGTAATAGATTTATTAAAGTCTGGAGAAATAATATTAGAATATAATAAGAATTTACAAAAATTTATAGATGAATTGATATGTAATTTATATCAATTTAAATTATATGATAGAGTTATACAACTATGTAACAATATAGATGAAAGGATTTTAAGAGACTTAGAAAGAAATTTTGAAATTGCATATTCATATGCTGAAATGGATGAAAAAGAGAAAGCACTAAGATTGTACGAACATATACTATTAAAAGAACCAAACAATTCCTCTGTCTTAAATAATATTTCTATTATATATGAAAAGTTAGGATATTTGGAAGAAGCATTTAAACACATAAAAAAGGCAAATGAAATAGAAAAAGATGATATACATACAAATAACTATGATAGAATAAGCAAAAAACTAGAAGATAAAGCTATCATAGAAAAATCAAATGAAGATAAAAAGATTCAAGATGTTTGTAAAAATTTAAGTTCAGAAAATTTAGAAAATATAGGATATAATATAATATTACAGAAAAAATTAAATAATATAACTGATGAAGAACTGAAGAAAATATTAATAAGGGATTTAAAAGAATGTGCATATTCGGTACTATTAGGTCAAAACAAATCAGCAATAATCTTAAGTGGTAGCATAATTGAAGCATTATTAATATATAAGATAAAAAATATAGGAATTGAAGAATATGATTTAATTGGATTAAGAAATAGGAAAAGTAAATGTATTAAAACTATTGATAAAATGATATTAGATGAACTTCTATATGTAGCAAACAAATTGAAAATATTAAGTGATACAAATTATTATTTAAGCCATTTTTCTAGAGAATATAGAAATGTAATTCATCCTAATAAAGAGATTCGAGGAAAGATGGAAATATCAGCAGAAAATGCTAGTCTAATGTGGAAGATTTTAAAGGAAATTATCTTTGAACTATTATAAAGGAGGTATTGAAATGACAGAAAAAGAAATTATAGATGCAATAAAATATATGCAAAAATATCAAACAGAAACGGACAAGCTAGAAGCAAAAACAGCTGAAAAAGGTTGCCCACAAAAATGTTATGATACAATTTCTGCATTTGCTAATAAATATGGTGGAATTATAATATTTGGAATAAATGAGCATAATAATTTTATAGAGCAAGATGTATATGATGTAAATGATTTACAAAAACAAATTACTTCATTATGCACTACTTCTCTTGAGCCTAAAATTAGACCAGAATTTTTAGCCATTACATATAATGACAAAAAATTATTAGCGGTTAAAATAAACGAATTACCACAAAAAAAGAAACCATGCTATTACAAAAATGTAGGGATAAACAAAGGCTCATATATTAGAATTGGAGATTCAGATGAGCATATGACTGACTATGAAATTTATAGTTTACAAAGCTATACTGATGGTATCGAAGAAGACTTAAGACCAATAAAAAGAGCTGAAATTGAAGACTTAAATCAAGAAAAAATAAAACAGTATATTGAAGAAATTAAGAACAAAAAACCTAATCTTTCAAAGTTTTCAAATGAAAAAATATTAAAGCTAAATGGTATTATTGAAAATAGTACTGGTGAAATACATCCAACATTAGCAGGAATGATGGTATTTGGAGAATATCCACAGGGATATTTGCCACAACTATTTATTGCTTGTGTCGTAGTGCCTGGAAGAAAACTTGGAGATGTTGGAGAATTAGGACAAAGATTTGATGATAATGAAAGAGTTGAAGGAACTATTGAAGAAATGTTAGATAAAGCTCTAGCATTTGTAAGAAGAAATATCGGTACAATGGTTATAATTGATGATAATGGAAAGAGAACAGATATACCTCATTATCCTATGAAAGCATTAAGAGAAGCTATTGCAAATGCACTTATCCATAGAGATTATAGCACGAATACAGATGGTGCTTATATTTATTTAAGAATATTTGATGATAGAATTGAAATTTTAAATCCTGGTGGTTTATATGGTAACAATCGACTTGAAAATTTAGGCTCTGACAATATGTTGGAAGTGAGAAATACTACAATTATTAGATTGCTAGAAGATACTACTGATATTGTAGAAAATAGGCATACTGGAATTGCTACAATGAGAGAAGAAATGAAAAAAATGAATTTACCTGAACCAGAATTTGAAAATTTAAGAGGAACTTTTAAAGTTACTTTTAGAAAAGAAACAGAAGAAAGTGATATACAGAATAAGACAGAACAGATTCAAGGTGGACAGAAATGGACAGAAGTGGACAGAAATGAAATTATAAAAAATATGGAATCTACACAAGATAAAATTTTATATTTAATTAGAGAAAATCCTAGAATCACACAAACTATGATGTCAAATGAATTAGGATTTGCAAGAAGTACAATATCTTCAAATCTTCAGAAATTAAAAGAAAAAGGCATTATTGAGAGAATTGGATCAGATAGAAATGGATATTGGAAAATATTAAAATAAAAATATATTTTTTAGCAAAAAGAGAATGATAAAATTTTAATAAATATCATTCTCTTTTAATCATTGTCATCTAAATCATCAAATAATTTACTATCATAAAAATCTTTTAAAGAAATTCCAAAACCAATACATATATAATGGATAGTATCAGAAGATGGAGCTTTTCTAATAACTTTAAAAATACCTCTTATAGTTGAGGGATTAATTCCAGAAGCTATTGCTAGTTGATTTATATTCATATTATTTACTTTACATAGTTCATCAATTCTTTTTCTTGTTGCTTCTAACAAAGTCATAATATCCCTCCTATTCCTACAAAAATTTACAAAATCAGTATAGCAAATAAAAGCATAAAATATGCGTGAAGTTTAACGTACAATCATTGACTTTTATGTTCAGTAATGGTATAAATAATAGAGAATTATTAAATGAATGCATTGGAGGAAGAATACATATGTTGATAGATAATATGTTGGCGTATGCAGAAATAGATGAAATATTAAATTTATTAGAAGATAAATATAGAGATAAAGTACCAGAAAAGGTAAGAGCTTTTTTCAAAGAAGAAAAAATGGTTGATTACAAACCTACAATAGATGTAAATACACCATTAATACAACAAAATTTAAAAAGAGAAACAATAGTATTGCTAGCGATTCTTAATCTTAATTATTGGTGTGATACATCAGAAGAAAAGCAGGAAATTTTAGATGAGCTTTCTATGAATGAGAAAGAAAAGCAAAAACTTTTAGAGGAATATAACCCAGATAATTTATTTAAGAAAAGACCAGAAGAAAAACAAGAATTTGTACATACAGAAGAATTATCTGTTGTTGAATATAAGAAACCAAACTTTATACAAAAATTGTTAAATAAAATTGCAAGATTATTTAAGAAATAGTTGTTGAGGAGAAAGTTATGAACAAAGGTAAAATTAATGATTTCATTAATATATGGGCAGAAGTTGTTGGATTAACTGGAGAAGAAAATAAAAAATATAGAAACTTTATAAAAACTGATATAGCTAGAAGATGTGCGATGTATGAACAAGCAATTCCAACCATAAGTACAAAGGATGATAGTTGTAATGCTTATATAATAAAGCCAGTTAATGGACAGTATAGTTTTGAAGATTTTTTACTAAACAGACTGATGTTAGGATTAAGGGATGTAAGCTTTATATGTGCATTAGAAGGTAATGATGGTGAATATACAGCAGCTGATAAAACCTTAAATGTTAATACGGGAGCAATTGACTCTCTTGCAAGAGATAAAGCCAAAAGGCATACAGGATTACAAGGAAAAAATGTTCAAATTGTTCAGAAAACAATAGAACATGAATTAGGACATTGTTATAAATCACTATTTAATAATGGATTTAAAGCACCACTTGGAAAGGGTAGAGAACAAGATGAAATGTATAAAAAACTAATTAATGCCTTATCAAAATTTGAAAATGGAAAATATGCAAGTCAAATAAAAAGTCTTAAAGATTTTGATTTAGAAGAATATTCTAGTGTAATAAAAACAGGTGTACGTGATTCAAAAGTAACTTATGATTATGATGCTAGATTTGTTTGGATAGATGAGCTATTAAATGAAACAGAAGCATTAGAACTAACTAATAGCAATGATATTCATGATACATGGCCGTTACAAGATGAAAATGGCAGAGCTTCAGTTTCAGGAAACTATGTAAATGTATATAACTATTTAAGTGGTTATCGCTCATTTACTGGATATGGACCAATATTAAAATCTTTATTAGGGAAAGAGAACACTTTTAGAGCAGAATATATTTCTTCTGTTGATGTTCTTAAACAATTTGACCAAGAATATGCTAATATAGTCCAGGATGTATGGGGACTAGATCCTCAAAAATATCCACCAATGAAATGTATATTTATGGACTTTGATGATTTATTAAATAATAAACCTTTTGATGAGAATATAATGTTAAAATTAGATGAGTTTTTTGCTAAATGTTATGAAAGAAAAGTTGAAAAAGTTATAGCTCAAGGTAATGGTAATTTAAGTCCAGAACTTAGAGAGCAAACTTTAAGAGAAATAGAAACATTCCAATCAAGACTTACTACTAATGATGACACTAATAAAAGGGATGCGTTAGCACATAATGTTATATTTAATAATTTAAAAACAAGAATTAATGAGTTAACTATACAAAATAGTCAGCACGAAATTGCTGAAGATGATAAAATACAACAAGATAATCATCAATCTGGAAAAACAGATAGTCAAAAAATGAAATTTGTAAAAGGATTTATACAAGCATATGATGATACTGAGGAAGAATATCAGTATGAAAAAAGGGCAAATGATGATGTAATGGATATGAAAAGGTTACAAGAGATAGTTGAAACAAATGGTATGAATAGAATGCTTATAGTAGATTTAGATGGCAAATGGATAGGAAGACCTGATGACGAAGATTTTAAAGTACAATACTCACAGAAACAAGTATCTGCGATGGCAAGATTATTAAAAGTTGCTCAATTACTTACAGAAAGCAGAAAATTAAATCCAGAAAGAAGAAATTATTTAGAAGAATTTACAAATATTCCAGATATAGAATATAAGTTAAAACAAATGCAGGCAGATTTCAAAGATGAAAATTCATATATGTATGATTTAAGGCAAAGAGCAAGAAATAATAGAGCAAATGGAAATAGACCATCTTATCCTCCAACTCCAGCAGAGATATATGCATCTGATAGTCCTACACCAGAAATTCAACAAGGTACTATAGAACAATCAAAAGGCATTTCTATTAGCAATGTAAAATCAAGTATATCAGAAGGCAAGGTAACTACACAGGAAAGCCAAAGTGCAACACAAGATATGAAAAGGTTAATGGAAATAAAAGGATTACAAGTTATGCAGAAAAACCGGTCATGCCTTAACTCCAAAACAAAAACGATTACTAGATGAGTATATACGACAAACAAATGAGGCACAAGTTAGATTTAGAAATCAGCAAATCAATACTAAACTGTATTGATAAATCAAGTATTGACACTTATAAGAAATTTTTATTTTTATCAGTTAAGAGGTTATTCGAATTATTATGTCATCTAAAAATTTAAATTATAAGTTGGACCATTTTTCACCTACAATTAACAAAACTTACACAACTTTTTCTAAAGTATTGATTTATTAGAAAAATATTTCATAAAGAATCAATCTTGATTCCTTATGAAATAAAATGGATATCCTCTTTGATCGACATCATCAAGGTTAAGGTTTAATTTTTTTGCTTCATCATCAAGTAGCTTTCTTTCTTCCTCAATATCCAGCTCTATTTTTTTAACTTCTATTTCAATGAAATATCCTAAATTCTCTACCTTATCCAATGCTATTTCATACTTATCATTTTTGTACATGTATATATTTCTATTTTTATGTATCAAAGCAAACGAAATTATATTCAATTCATTAAATATCTTCTTCATTCTATCTATGTCATCAATATTTACTTCATATTCATCGCAATATAAATGTATCTCTTCTTTTTCAGGATAAAAATGTTTATAATTTAATATTTTCTTTTCTCCACGTTCTCTTATGCTTAGCCACTTGTAGGGATATTTTTCCTTTGTAAAATCCTCAAATTTGCTTGTAAAATATTCATCTTTTTGTTCAACTTCCTTTACAAATGTAGCATTTGAATTAAAGAATTTTTTTAATTCGTTAAATTTCTCTTCGTTTATTTTTATTTTGATTTCTATTTCAACATCGTTACTCATCTTTTTGTCTCCTTTATATTAATTTCCGTTGGAACATGATCAGAACCATATATATCTTTGTATATTTTAACGTTTTTTATGTTCTCTTGCATAGACTTACTAACAAAGAAATAATCTATTCTTCTTGCAAACATATTATATCATAATCTGAATTCAAGATTTTTTTAAAATCTCCTTTTTCATACGCAGATTTATATCCATTTACATTCCATGTTAATATTTTCACAAGCCTCATCCTTTCCTTGTAGTCAAAATATCACCTTGGTAATTCTATCATATTAATAGTTTTTTGGGCAATAAAAAAATTAAAATATCCAATAGTTTCCCTTGCTAAGCATAAAAAATTATGTTAAATTAGTAATAGTAAATTGAATTTATACCATACAAAGCTCACGAATGTTTTGAGCATTTATATTATCAAATACCTATGGAATTATTCTTTAACAAAAATTATAGAGATAAATTAAATTCAGATAGTAAAATTCTCTATGGATTTCTATTAAATAGGTTAACCTTATCAGCTAAAAATAACTGGATTGATGAAAATGGTAATGTTTTTCTTATATTTACTAGAAAAGAAGTACAAAAAATACTTAATCTATCGGATAAAACAGCAACTAAAGCATTTAAGCAATTAAATGAATGTAAGTTGATACACGAGAAAAAGCAAGGTGCAAATAAACCAAACCTAATTTATGTTGGAAAATAGAACATGATGAAGAATTAACAAAAGTGATTCGTAAAAATTACGAGTCCAGAATCGTAAAAAGTACGACTCAGGACACGGAAAATTTACGACCAAACTATAACAATAATAATTATAACAATAGAGTATAGATAAGCAAAGGATTTTATAAGAATAACATCTGATTAAAAATACGATTAATTTTCCTATCAGATTTCTAACAAAACTTGAAAAAGTTGTGTCTGATTTATATAAATTTTTTATTGTTTATGTTACAATAAACACAAACGAAATAAAAAGGAAAAAATGTAAAGGTGGATTTATAATATGGTAAAAAAGAGTGTAAAAATATAAAAAACATAGGAAATTTTGAAAATCAAAAGTGAGGTAATAACATGAGAAATGATATTTTGAATTTAAAAGAACAAATAGAACAATATATACCTTATAATGAGCAAGAGGCTAATGATAAACATGTAATGTTGCAATATATAAATAAATTTGATGATGTTTTAACACGAAAAAATGAATTTGGTCACTTCACTGCTTCTTCTTGGGCTGTGAACAAAAATAGAACAAAAGTGTTAATGATATATCACAATATATACAAGTCATGGGCATGGACTGGTGGACATGCTGATGGAGAATCTGATTTGTTAAAAACAGCTGTACGCGAATTAAAAGAAGAAACTGGTGTTGAGAATGTAAAAATTCTAAAGGATGATATATTTTCTTTAGAAATTATATGTGTTAATGGACATGTAAAAAGAGGCAATTATGTGCCTTCTCATGTGCATTTAAATTTAACATATCTTTTAGAAGTTGATGAAAATGAATTACTAAAAATTAAAGCTGATGAAAATAGTGGAGTTAAATGGATTGATATAAATGATATAGAAACTGTTGTAAATGAAAAATGGGTTTTAGAAAATGTTTACAAAAAAATTATAGACAAACTTCAAAAATAAAATAAAACCTGTCTACTTTAGATTGACATTGTTTGCTTTATTATGCTATTATAAGCTTAAATATTGTTAATGGTGGTGGTTACAATGAATGATGAAAAAGATATAGAAATTGTGAATGGCAATGGTGATTTAAACATCTCCCCTGTTACTGATTATATTGAAATCGAGAAACCAAGGTCTAAAATAACTGAGGAAATAGTTATCCCAGAGGAAAAGAAAAAAATTTAAAAAGCACCGTTGTGGTGCTTTTTTTCTATATTGCTTCTTGGTTTGTTTCTTCTACTTCTCCATCATTGTTTTCTTTATTATGTATTTCTAGATTTGATACTGAAACTTCATATGCTATTCTCTTTTCTACAGTTCCGTCTTCATATTTTTTCTCATATTCTCTTGATTGTACTCTACCAGTTACTCTTAATTCTGTACCAACTTCTAGATTTTCACAAAATCTTGCTGTTCTTCCCCATGCTATACATGGTATATAATCTGATTTGTTATATGCTCTATTTACTGCTAATAATATATCCGAAATTTCTCTACCAAAAGGTGTTTTTCTATATATTGGTTTTTTGCATAAATATCCATCTAATACAACTTCGTTAGATATAATATCTTTTCCAACTGTTATCTCTTCTTCTTGATTTGGTAAAAATTGAACATCTTTTGCAAAAACTGTAAGTATTAATCTACTCTTTTCATTTTGATAACTATTATATGATCTAAATTGTCCATCAATAGAGATTTTATCATTAATCTTTAGTTCAGCATTTGTCAATAGTCTTTCTGATATTGTTATTGGTATAATGTCTTCGCTACCACTTAAACGTGGTACACTTAAATTAAATATGTAAAATTTTTCTCCATATATTTCATGACTAAATACTTTATCACTTGTTACTTTTCCCACTAATGTTAAGCGGTTATTTTCTTCATAATTTGTACTCAATTTGGTTTCCTCCCCTTATTTGTTATGATATTAAAAAATATCTCTCACATTTATTATTATACTACGTTTTTTTGAATTTGTCTACATAAAATTACATTTTTTTCAATATTTTCCATATAGAATTTTAATACACATTATATACATGTTATCATATATGTCTAACAATTCATTTCTTTCTATATTAATTTCCTGCGGTTCAAATTTATTGTTATACATATCTACAATATTTCGTTGTATGCATACAAGCATTTCTTCTTCTGTAATGCTTGAAGCTGTTACTGTCGCTTTTGAATTAAATCCATATGTTATTACTTTTAAATTCAGGTTTTCCACTAATTTAACATTAATATCTGAATTAAGTATTAAATATTCTGCATTTAATAATATACCTTCTAAATTTTTATTAATTAATTCTTTATTTAGAACTATAATTTTAAATTTGACATTTTTAATGTTATCTATATTTTTTTCATTGATAAATATAACATTACTGTTGTTTATATTATGTTTCAGCATCTCTTTTATATATTTCTCATTTTTCTCTTCACTTATAATTCCAATAAAGAACATTTAAAAATCTCCTTAATGCTTATATATACTCTATTATTTCACATTAATTTACATTTATACATTAACTAGTTTTTGTGCTCCATTATTATCAATAATATAATTTTCTTTATATATTAGGTCAGAAACTTTAACTATTTTTAGTCCTTTATTATTTATATTTTTAATTAACATCTCTAAACTATCTGCCGTGTGTTTAGTTCCATTGTGCATTAAAATTATACTGCCACTTTTTATTTTATCTTGTAGCCTTTGCCACATATCCTGGCCTTCAATTCCTGTATAATCTAATGTGTCTATATTCCACTGTATTGCCAAATGATTTCCTTCTTTTGCCGCATTTATTACTGTATTATTGTATTCTCCGTAAGGAGCTCTATACAGTACGGTTTCAGTTCCTGTAAGATTTTTTACCTTTTCGCTACACTGTTTTATTTCACTAATATTTTCTTCTAAACTTAACTTATTAACATGTGGATGCTTGTTAGAATGGTTAGCAATTTCATGCCCAGCTGCATGAATCTTCTTTACCGCTTCTGGATACTTATCTACCCACTCCCCAACCACAAAAAATGTAATTTTTACATTGTTTTTTTCTAATGTACCTAAAATACTATCTATATCATCCGCATTCCATGCACAGTTCATTGTTAAAGCAACCTTATTTTCATCTGTAATTACGTTATATATAGGCAATAACTTGCTTGTTGTCGACGTTATTATTGACTTTTCGTTTACATTTATACCACTCGCAAATGCAAATAACATGCACACTGTAACTATTGAAATTAAATATGAATATATTTTCTGTTTGTTAAGAACAATAAACATAAAAAATATCCTCCTAACATAAGTTAATACAAATATATTCTTCTCATCAAAGTTTATGCATCTTATTATCTTATAATTTTTAAATAATCTGCTTTCTGTACTTTTTCGCTTATATGTTTATCACCTAAAAGCTTTTCTGCCACATGAATAAAATTACATTCGGTGTCTGTTAAATATATTATATCTTGCCCTTTATTTTCACTATTAATATTATTTTCTTGCAAATATGTAGTTAGATTTTGTGCTATTTTCTCGCCAGTGTTTATTATTTCAACACCTCTCCCCATTTCTCTTTTTATGATTTTTTGAAATAGTGGATAATGTGTGCATCCTAAAATTAGTGCATCGACATTTTTAATGTTTTTTAAATACTCTTTTACTGTTAATTCAGCAATTTTATTATCAGTCCATCCTTCTTCTGCCATTGGAGCTAGCAATGGGCAACCCATTGTTTTTATTTTTGCTTTTGGCATTAATAACTCAATTTTATTTTGCCATCCATTGCTTCTTATAGTTCCTTTTGTAGCTATAACACCTATTTGTGGTTCTTTATCCCTATATTTATGTTCCAAATATTCCACTGTAGAATTTATTATTCCTATTATTGGTATCGAATATATCTTTTTTACTTCTTCTAATGCCTGACTAGTAGCAGTTCCACATGCAATTACTATTAATTTTACATTTTGCCCTATTAAAAACTCTATTCCTTGTTTTGTCAATTCTATTATACTCTCTTTAGATTTACTACCATATGGAAACCTTTTTGTATCTCCTAAATAAACTATATTTTCATTTGGCAATTGCTTTTTTACCTCTTTAAATACTGTTAACCCTCCAACTCCTGAATCAAACATTCCAATTGGTCTATTATCCATTTTTCCATTCATTCCTTTCATATATACTGTCATATATATATATACTCATTTTTCCTGCTTATTATATATTAACATTAAATTTTTTTCAATGCATTTGTCGCTTTGGAGACATCCATTCTTGTGACATTTTGTCGGAAAAAGGAACGTCCTTCAGGTTGTAATCATATAATATATTATAATTTAAAGAAAGGAAGTATAAATTTATGGAATGCGAGAAAAATATGTGCCCTGTTATAAAGTTAGATGGTGTACTTGCTACTGGTAAGCAATTTGACTTAGATATAACATTACCAGAAGATAATAGATCTGTAATTTATGGTGTTGTAAGTGATAGCTGTCACAATCCAGTTTGTGATGCTGTTGTTAAACTTGTGGAAGTTGTTAATGATTGTGGAAAAGAAGAAAGAAGACCTGTGTCTCATACTTTTACTGATGAACACGGTGAATTTGTTTTTGGTCCTCTTTGTGCAAATAAATTTTATGAAATAGTCATTTGGGTTGACGAGGTAAAACATTGTAAAATATGTACTTCTTGTAAGCATGAAGGTAGATGTTTGCAAGGTATAAAATTAGAATGTCCTCCTTGCGATATGCATCATAAAAAACCTTGTGATAAACATGAAAACAATACTTGTGAAAAACCTTGTGATGATTTTTGTGAAAAACACTGTGATAGACCAGAAGAAAAACCATGTGATAAACCATGGGATAAAAGACCATGTAAATGCTTTGATAAACCTTGCTGTAGATAGTTTTAAACCCTACGTCTTTTTATAGGACGTAGGGAATTTTTTGGAGGCGACACCCGGATTTGAACCGGGGATCAGAGTTTTGCAGACTCGTGCCTTACCACTTGGCTATGTCGCCTTTTATTTTATATAAATTATTGCGATACTTTCGTATCGCACCTTTGGAGCGAAAGACGGGACTCGAACCCGCGACATCAACCTTGGCAAGGTTGCACTCTACCAACTGAGCTACTTTCGCATAGCTATTAATTATAATAGCAAATTTATTGCCAAAAGTCAATATATAACCTTTAAAATTTGATAAAAATAATCTTTTATTTCTTTTTTTCTTATAGCTCTTTCTACTAATATATCTATTGTTTGTATTGTTTCCTCTCCCACTTTTACCTTTAATGTTCCTATTTTTTTGTTTGCTTCTACCGGAGCTTCTAAGTACATTAAACAGTTTGCTTCTATATTAATATTATCTATATCTGCATTTCTTATGGCTTTTTTGGTATATTTAAATTCACCTAATTTAATTGTTGCATTTTCTAATATGCCCTTATTAACTATTATTGCTTTTTCTCTTATATTTTTCCATTCTTCAAATTTCTGATTTATTATATTTTCTATGTTTATTATCTTATAATTTTTATATGCATAATTTATTAAATTTATGCTATCTGTTGTTCTTATTTTTTTAGTGTCTGCTCCTAAAACTATTGTTATAATGTCTAATTCTCCCCTTTTGCATGATGTAACTAAACACCTTCCTGCCCCATTTGTAAATCCAGTTTTTACTCCATAAACACCGTCAAGGCTTCCTAATAATTCATTTGTGTTACTTATTACCTTGTTATATCCGTTTATTGTTACATTATATTCTTTTGTTGCAACAATATTCCTAAATTTTTCTATTTTTAGTGCATAATCAGTAATTTTAGCAAGCTCAAGTGCAGTAGTGTAGTGTTCTTCATTATCTAATCCATGTGGTACTACAAAATGCGTGTTTTTTAATCCCAATTCTTTTGCTTTGGCATTCATTAAGTCTGCGAACTTCTCTACACCACCACCAATATGTTCTGCTAAAGCTATTGCCGCATCATTTCCGGACTCTAACATTAGTCCCATTAATAAATCATTTACCGTTATTTTGTCATTGGTTTTCAAGCCTAATCTTGACCCGCCGGTTCCTGCTGCTTTTTTACTTACTGTAACAGTATCACTTAAATTACCCTTTTCTAAAACAATCAAACTTGTCATTATCTTTGTAGTACTTGCCATCTTTGCTTTTCTATAACCATTTTTTTCATAAATCACTTCCCCAGATGTCCTATCATATATCAAGGCAATTCTAGAACTGGTTTTTGGCATATCAACTTCAGCACTTGTTACCTGTAATATTTCATTTATATTAATATCTTCTTCATCTTCTGTATTTGCCTTTACCATATTAAAAAATAAGCATATTATAAGTAATAAAATTATACCTACTTTTTTTAGTCTTTTTATCTTCATAAAAAAATCACCTTTTAAATTATATTTTATAAGGTGATTTTTATTCTTTTTAAATTGGATTTCCGCGATTAAATAATCTTTCTAATGCATCGCCACCCTCGGTTCTTCCTTCTCCTTCGGTATTATCATCCATTTCATCTATTTCATTTTTTCCTTTTATTTCCTCATTAACCTTGTCTTTGGCTTGTTCTTCTGTAAGGTTCCAACTTTTTTCTATCATATAGTTATATATTTTAGTTGCTTCCTCTCTATTATACCCTTCGTCTATAAACTTATTTATTAAAGATTCTCTATATTCTTGCATTTCTTCCATTTGAACGCCATCATTAGACATACTGGTTTCTTTAACTTTTTCATACGCATCTGTGGTTCTTGAAGGATCTGCTTCTCCCCCAATTCTTGTTGATGTTACATCATTTATTTCCTTAGAATTATAATCTCTTCCCATAACTTCTATTTCATGAGATTCCCATTTTCCATTTTTTCCTAATCTGCTCTCTTTTACTATTAAATAACCTTGTACTATCTCTATGTTAATTCTTACAGCCTTTATATCTTCATCATTTCCATTTAAGTTGGTTTTCATTGTTTGATATGGTACTTTCTTTTTTACTGGATTCCCATCTTGTCCCAAATCCACAGTTTGCTCACTTAATGCTGTAGTAGATTCTTCAAAATATTTAGATGGATGTATTCCTTTTTCATCTATGTATTCTGCCTTTATTTTGCCATCCTCATCACGGTAAAAATATAAATTAGGTTCTTCCTCAAGCTCTGGGTGATTTTTGTAAAAATTACTATCTGCCCTTACTTTTAAGACGTTATTTGTGGGTATACCTTTTTGTTTAGCTATTTCTTCTATCTGCCTGTTTTCTTCTTCTCTTTTCCTGTTTGTCTCTTCTTGCTTCCCTTTCTCTTCTTCATAGCTTATTTCATTTTTTCCATTTGGTTTTTCTTGTAGCTTAACACCTTCGGTATTTATTAAACTTAATTGTTTTTCATTTACATCTTTTAATTGCTTTAAAAATTCTTCAGCATATTCCACATTACCTTTTTCATCTATATTAGCTACATGTGTATGGTCTTCTGCGTATACCTTATATACAACTGTCTTTAATCTTTCCCCTGTTTCCTTACTTCTTTTTTCATTTTCTATTTCTACTATATATGCTCCTTCTATCCCTATTTGTCCAAGTTGTAAATCATCACAATGCTTAATATCTTTAATTTTTTGATTACTTTCAATTTGTTTTATGACTATAGCTTTAATTTCTTCCATTTTGAACAATATTTCTTGTAAATTTTTATTACCATCCATTTTTTTACTCCCTTCATGTTCTTTTTTAGTAATTTCTTCGAAGTACAGGCGATTAAAATAGCCACTACATTTTTCATATATTACTTTACACTATCATTTTAGTTTACGCTAAAAGACATTACATATTCTGTTCCTTCCTTTAACTGCATTATTATTTTTTTGTCCTTTGTATTTGCATTTTTGTCTTCTGCATTTTTTACACTTACTGTAAATACATGCGTATTTTGTATTTGTTCGTATTCTTTGATAGTAATTTCATTTTTTGAAAAGAAATTACTATCCGCAAACTTTTCAAATTCACTTTCTTGTTTAAAATACCTGTTTTTAAAGTCGGTATCCAATTTATTATAAACATAATTATAGTCCTTTAGATTAATAGCCTGAAATATTTTTTTTATGTTTAAAATAGCTTTTTCCTTGTCACTAGCTTTATTATATTTTTCAACAAACTGTGGTAAATCCACTGTATATGTATCTAATATTATGTTATAACTCATAGCCCCTTGGACGTTAAATATATAATAGTTATTATAATTATCTACACACACATATTGTTCATAGTCTGCATATTTCTTTACTGCATATGATTTTATTCCTTTTTGTTCAGAATTTAATAATGTTTGCCTATTTTCATTTAAATATGTTTTGTATTTTTCTATTGTGTCATACTTTTTGCTTTTATATTCTTCATTTATATTGTTATATGCTTCCTCAGAATAGTATATAGCCTTTGTTATATAATCATCAAAATATAGTTTTACTTTTTCTTGTTCTGTAATTCTATTTGGAACATTTTTAATTACATTATATGTTTTTTTATCTATTGTTGTAAGATTTAGATATATTTCATTTACTTTTCCCAATTTAGCATCTTCATATTCTTGTATTGTACTTTCTAAAACTTCAAAAGTTCTATTTTTATTATCAACTATAATTACCCCATAAAAGTCTGTTATATGCTTACAAAATTTGAATTTTATAAAATTTATGTCTATATTGTTATTGTTCTTTCTATATATCTCCTGTAAAACTATATCTGAATATTCACTTGGCGTTTTATTTGCCCAAGTATTTCTATTATCTGTTATTTCTTGTATTGCTTTTTCATTTTGTGCTTTTTTATATATTAAATAAGTTTTTAAATGTTTTTTTATTCTATTGTATTCATTAATGTCCTGCACTAACATTCTTTGTTTTTCTTTTTGTATTTCCTCTCCCACACTTTCAGCAGGAGTTGGCACTTCTGCTACTCTTCTTTCCTTTTTTTTATTTTTTATTAAACAAATTCCAACTACTAATATTGTAAAAATTACTAATAATATAATTATCATTTTTTTTAATTTATTTTGAAATAGCATACTAACCTCCTTTTTATGGTGCTGTAACCCTTATAATTTTTCCGTGAGCAGATAATTGCGGGTAATCCGGTAAATTCTCTCCTGTATAGAAATAACTTTTTTCAACCGGATATCCTCCACTATTTGTCCAATTTCCCGCATTTCCACAATCATATGATTCGGCTCCATCTTCTAATGGTTCAACTACTATAGCAACATGCCCTGCTGTATCTCCTCTTCTTACCACAATATCTCCTGGCTGTATTAAATCCGTTATGTCTGCACCTTGGTTAAATGGTATTTCTTCCCATCCATATTTTTCTGTCCAATCTGTACTATAAAAACCTTCTGAATTTATTTGTGATGTTATATCTGTATATCCATATTCGTAAAGTACCCAAGATACATAGCCACTACAATCTACTTGATTCTCATATATGTTACTACTTATTTGTGGTGGTATTGCACCCAAACCTCCATATGTTCCAAAATTTTCGTATACAATTTGCCAAATTTCTTCTGCAACATCTAGAAATCCACTTATTCCTTGTACATATGTAAAAATTTCTGTAGTATTATTTTCTTCCCTTGCAGTTGCAAAATTAGGATTATTCAATTCGCTTAATTGAGACTTACTATAAAATAGCATATATTTTCTATCAAATATGTTTGTACCTTGTGCACCCATCCAAGATGGTTCATATGGTTTAGAAAAATCAAATGTTCCTTTTACATATGTTTCAAATGAAGCATCTTGTCCTTTTATTTTTCCAAGAGCACTTTCTACACCATTGTTATACCACCAGTTATCCCATATGTACATATTAAATTCTTCTGAGTCTATCTCATAATTTTTTGCTGCTGCTTCATATGTTTCTCTAAATCCTTTTAATCGTCCTACCCCACGAGCATATGCTATTTCTATTAATGCATATTCCTGTTGTTTTGATAGACTAATATCCCCTACTTCATTTTCCACATATCCTATTGTCTCATTTCTTATTTCTTCTCCCACTGAATCAACTAATTCAATATTTATATATATTTGTTTTGCTCTTATTTCTGCATCAGTGCCTTTGTATGCATTACTTCCACCTAATTTTTGTCTTACATATTCTGCAACATTTGGAACTTCTTTTTCTACATTGTTTTCTAATACAAATCCCGATTTATTAAATCTTTGATAATGTGATGCCCATTGTATATCTGAATTACCTATTGTAGGATATCCTGCAGAGTTTTTTAAATCTCCATACATTAAATAATATTTTTCGTCATCAGATTTTGGTGCATTAGATTCTGTAGTCCCATGTGAAAACTGTCTTAAATATTTTTCTAAGCTAACATTAGAATATTCACTAAGATTAAAATCACCTATGTCTTCTACATTTATATTTAATTCTGTTACTCCATAATCAGTTCCATCATAAATGTATAAAAGATATTTAATGACATCTATTAATGGTTCTGTCTTTTCAAATTCTGCCATTGCATTAAATAACCATTGGCTAATACTATTCATATTATCTTTTGCATTTTTAGACTGATCGTAATAATATAAGAATCCATTTCCTTCTTCCTTTATTTTCATTGATGTTGATATACGTGGTGCTCTTTCCTCTCTTTTTTCTGTTATATTTCTATATGTTTTTGGTATTTTATCAACAATTCTATTTATATATAAATTACACTTTTCGTTGTTCCATACTATTTCTTCATTTCCAGCTTTGTTTTTGTACTGTTTTATATATGTATCATTATTTATTTGCTCTTGTGTTAATTCTGTTTTAGGATAATTTGTATATACAGCCTCCGTGTCTATTGCTGTTTCTTGAGTTTCTCCACAATTTTGTGTTCCAGTATCTTCTGTTGTTTTATCTCCTACTGCCTCCAAAATTTTATAATAATCCAAATACCATGTATTTATTCTAGTTATATCTAGTCTATTTGTATTATTTATATTTACTCTGGTTGTTTTCACATTATATGTACCTGGCTGTTCTAGAGCAGTATATGTCTTATCACTTTGTAGTATTATTGGTGTCGCACTGCCTAGGTCAGATGTTTTTTCAGCTTTCCAAAGTATAGCTATATACATTATTCCAGTAGCTCTTCTAACATTTAGAGTGTATTTATTATTGTTGTATGTCCATTCATTGTTTCCTAATGCTATTTCCATATCACCTGGAAATCCGTATTCCCTCGTTTTTTATATATTCTTTTAATTGTTCTAGACTAGTAAAATTTTTAACAAACTGAATATTTGTTGCAGTGCCTTCTTCTGTGTAGAAGTAGTCATAATATTTCACATCTCTTATCTTGTGTTCTTCTGTGTATTCACTTGTTTGTATTACACTTGTTTCGTGTAAACTTATTACTATATTGCTGTTTTCCACACATTTTACTAAGTTCTTGCAAAATTCCATATCATCCAAATAAATTCGCAAACTTGTTAATAATTCACTTGGCATTGTATATTTATTTATATAATTTTTATATGGAACTCCACTATTTCCATTTAAACAACTAACTGTTGTAGTATCTACATTTTGCTCTTTTTCTAATGGATAGTCCTCTGGATATTCATATGTTACTTTTGTTTGCCTCCAACCAGATATTAAACAATTTTGTGCACTATTTACTGTAAAATATTTTTTTATATCTTGACTATTTCCTTGCAATAATTGTTCAAAGCTTTCTTTAGGTATATATGACATAAGCACTCTTTGTGTTTTAGAATTTTCATCTATGTTTATTCTTTCTAATCTTACAGTTCCTTGCACTCCCTCTTGTTCTAAAGAAATTGGACAAGCAGTATATTCTCCATCTACTAGAATTTTATCACTACTTCTTAAATCTAAAGATTCTGATGCAATTTGGGCTTTATAAAACAATAGTAGCGATTCTAGTGTATCTTTATTTAAGTTGTCTTCTATTTTATAACCCGACCTTACCAATGCTGTTACAAAATTTATGTTTTCTTCTGTTAATTCAATGCTGTTTTGATTTAAAATAGCCTTAACGTTTTCTTTTTCCTCATCTGTTATGTCAAATATAAAAGTATACTTATATTCACCATCTATTTCCTTAATTACTGTTTGTATACATGGTATAATTTCCTCATCTTGTTCATTTGATGTTGAAGAACTTATAGCACCTGTTGCTGATGCAACAGCATTATTAGTATTTTTATTATCCAATAGGTCTAAAAGCCATGCAAAAGATGCTAATAATATAATTAAAGCAATTATGCCTACTGCCACCCACATTAACCATGGATGTTTTATAAGCACTTGAACTATTTTTTTAATAGTTCCTGCAGTTTTCTTAGCTTTGTCAGCTGTTTGTTTTGCCTTTTTAGCAGCGTCTTTCATATTTATTGAATCATTTTTCTCTTCTTCTTCCATTTAATTATCACCACTTTTCTATACATCAACTTCAAAAATTGTTTTTTTATTTGAATTATTATCTAGGTTAAAATTATTAAATACTATTTTTGTATTATAATATTTTGCATTATATTGTTGATTAAATTGAATGTTTATTTCCTTGGTTTCTCCAGAATACACTGTTAAATCGTTTTCTAATAATTTATACATATAAGCTGGATATTCAAAATTATTAGAATCCATCAATGCTGTAGTTCTTCTTGTATTTTTAGTGTCTAATACTATTGTATTATTAGATAAATTTTCTACCTTTATTTTATATTCTATATTATCTAAATAAATATTTTTACTTAATACTGTGATTTTCACATTGTTTTTTTCCGTTATTTTATTAATTTCTATGTTTCCTATATATCTATTAATATTTATTTTATATTTTTCGTTTTCTTTTACAACAGTATAATATTCTTCTATTTTATTACTATCTGCACCTCCTGTTGATAATAAATCTTCTTCAAACTCTACTTTATATGTATAGTACCCTCCACTTGTTATCCAGGCCTGCATATTATATATTTTTTTTGTTTTAAAAAATGTAATATAATAGTTTTTTACAAATTCTGTTTTACTCTTATACAAATTATACTTTGTATCCTCAGATAGCATATCATATGCTTCTTCTATTTTCCTATTATTGCAGTATTCTATAAACGTTTTTATTGTGTTAGATATTTCTTGTGAATTTTTAGAAACATTTTTGTTTTCATATATTTTATCATTTAAAAATGGATAATCATTTTGGCTATTATCTGTAAAATAGGTAGTAGTATTATCACTACTACCTATTTTTTTGTTTCTTGTGTAGGATGTTAAGGCAAATCTTAAACCTATAATAAAACCAATAATAATTATTGCTGTCCATATTTCTCTTCTATTTCTATTATATTTTCCAATTATATTACTTAGCATACCATTACACCTTTCTATTTAAATGCATGCATTCCTTCATACAACCTATTTAATTCATCTGGATGTTGTTGTATCAATTCTTGTATATTTGAATCCGGATGGTTTTCTAAAAACTTTTTAAATGCCTCTCTATCATACGCCATACTTTCTGGACACTTACTTGCTAATTTTATATACTGTGATGCTTCATTTGCTCCATAGTTGTTTTTCAATGCTATATCCATTTGTTTCGGGTCTTGTATACCATATTCTAGCATTTCTCCAATGTTACTTTGTACCTCTTTTTTATCTTTTGTATCTGTTGTATACTGTTCAACAAGCTGTTTACACGCTTTACTCTTCATAAATTTCTCGTCAAATTTCCTATTTTTTTCGTCTATACTTTCTATACCGTTTATGTTTATCTGCAAAATCTTCTGCTTTGTTTGCTAGTGCATCTGCACCTGTTTTTGCGGCAACACCACCTGCCACCATATACTGTGGGAATTTACTTAAATCTCCTGTTGCTGCAGCTACTCCTGCTCCGAAAGTTGTTCCTGCTACTATTGCTGCCGCTTTTAATGCTGCTTTTAGAATTTTTCCAGTATATTTTTTTGCTCCTGCTCCTAATCCTCTTCTTGGTCTTGTTAATGTTGGTTTTGCGCCTCCTGTTGTATCTTCTGTTGTATCTCCTGTTGTATCTTCTGTTGTATCTCCTGTTGTATCTCCTGTTGTAGTTCCTGTTGTATCTCCTGTTGTAGTTCCTGTTGGAGTTCCCGATCCAACAGTGTTCCAAGTTGTTGTACGCGTTGCTGTTCTTTTTTCTCCTTGTTCTTTTGATTCTCCCTGTCCTTGTTGTCCTTTATGTCCTCCACCTTGTCTCATCTTATTTACCATACCCATTACTGCTGCTCCACCTGCCGCTGCTCCTAAAGTTCCAACAGTTGATGCTTTATCAAATCCAAACATTTTTCTTATGAATTTCTCTGCAGGTACTATAAATGTTATCGCTACTATTCCATATATCGGGTTCACTAAAATAAAATCCATAGATGAACCAACTAGTAAACAATATATAAATAAGTGAACTACCTGTAGAAGCGAATTAAATATATATTCTCTAAGCCACATACCAAATGCTTGTGCTTGGCCATCTTTTATTTTATCTAACGGATATGTTAATGCTATTAATGGTGCAATCATTGTTAAAAATGCCATATATATTACCCTTTTCAAATATTGAAAAGTAAATATCACAGTCAATACAACAAGTGCAACATACATTATGGTTAAGCTTGCACTACCTCTAAAGGTTTGATCCAATTCTATAGAACTGCGCAAACTTGACATTAAAATATCCTTATTCTGGTTGTCCATTACATTATTTATAAATATTTTTGTTAGCATAGATGATATTTCTAGTATAAATGCCATTATATAATGCAAAATAAATAATAGGCACAACGCTGTTAACCAATCCATAAACATTTTTTTGTATTTAGATTTATCTTGTCCTGTACTACTTAATATTATTCTTATTCCAACATATACTAATATAGAAAGCAAACCTACTATAGAAATCAATCTTGTTGTTTTATACCATTTGGCAATGGTTGGTTGCAATTGTTTTGCAACAGATGTTTTGCCATCTGTTAAACTCTTTACATAGTTGAATTCTACATAAAATGCTCCTTCAAAAGATTCTTGTGTTCCATCATCTAAATCAATGTATATTGTGTCTGGTAGCCAAGCATCAATATCATACCTATTGGTTGTCAAAAATCCTAAATTAACTGTAACCTTGTTATCTGCTGATTCTTCAAAAAACTTCGATACAACCTCAATTGTCATTGGTAGGAATCCTGTTCTACCATTATTATCAATTACAGTTTCAAACCTATCTACCCCCATACTCAACAAATAATTTAAACAGCTTTGAGCATCGCTAAACGTTTTCTCCCCCCACTGAGTACTTGCCGAATCATCCTTCGTTTTTATTCTATCTAATGCTGCTCTCATCAGTTCTTCTGGACATTTAAACTTGTCCATTGCATATTTTATTATTGCTTCATCTCCTTTATCTTCTATATAGCTATCAATTTTTTTATTTGTATAGCAATATTGTTTTGTATCTTCTGAAGCTTGTGGATTTATAAAATTGATATCAAAAGCTGGAATTGTACCACTAAATATGATACCTGGTGAATATCTTATAATATATTGATACGTACCTACATATATGTCCGTTTTATGTGTAAGAAAAATATCTTGCATTATTTCTATTGCAATATCGCCTATTCCGCAGACAAATTGAAATATTGGTTTAAATAACGCCCCTCCGAAAATCTGCATTTGAGTATGTTGGTATTATAAAATTAAACAACAGAACTATTACCAAAATAATTGATAAGTTTTTAGTAATTTTTTTCATTTTTTCACCCTTTTATTTTTATATTTTATTGTTTTCTGCGATTTTATTTAAATTTGTTTCTACAAATTCAAATTCTTTTTTCGTTGGTGTTATTTGTATTATTGCAGTATCTGCTCCTACCTTAAATAATCCTTCTCCTATTGTACAAGTTACTAAAAAGTTTGCTTCTCCTTCGCTTAATTTAAATACTTGTTTTAAGTATTGTATTTCTGATTTATCTTGTGCTAAAAATAGTTTTGTATCTGATGATGTAAGTACTGCTTGTGCTTCTGGTTTTTCATAAAAGTCTTGAAACCTTTGAGATATAATTGCTAATGAAACATTTCTTTTTCTTGCACGCCTTGCCATCTTATTTAAAAAATCTACTGCTTCTGGAAATGGTAATAACATCCAAGCCTCATCTACTATTACCCTTTTTTGTGTAGCTTTTTTTCTATCTTCGCTATTCTTTTTAACAAATTTTTCCCATATCCAAGATAATAAAATTTGTTGTGCAAGTGGTCTTGCAAACCTTTCTTCTAATTGTGATATATCTAGATTAATAAATGGTACACCCTCTAATAGTTCAAATGTAGATTGTCCATCAAAATATGCCATCTGTCCATTTAATTCCCTTACATATTGCTTCATAACTTTTAGTAAATAGCTATATTGAAATCTGTAATTTTCATCTACGTTCTGTTCCGCTTTTTTCTGTAGCGCTTTATACCAAGAACCTATTGTTGGCATTTCTTTTTTTTCTTTGTATAGTAAATGTCCTGTTGACTCTTTATACAAACTGTTTGGATCATATGTAATTCCACATCGTGTGTATTCATCTGCTACTGCCTCTGCTATTATTTGTTTTGTAAGCTCATTTACTTCTGTGCTTCTAGTACTTCCTTTTGCCATTGTTACTAATGCCTGTGTTACATCTTCTATTTTATTTTCTACATTTAGTACTGTTCTTTCTTTACCTGTAATTTCATCTTTTACTGTTTCTGTTTCTATATCAAATAAGTTTATTATAGTTTTTGAACTAGGACTTAATACAACATTTATTCCTCCAAGTGCTTCCGCTACTGCTCTATATTCTCCTTCTGCATCTAATGCTAAACTTTCCACATTCATTAATACACATGACCTTGATATTAATGTTTTCATAGTAACAGATTTTCCAGCACCAGATTTTGCAAATATAACCATATTGTAATTTGTTAATTCTCTACTAAAATTATCAAATAATATTGGTACACCAGTTTGCTTATTAAATCCTAGTGGTATACCTGTTAGATGTCCTATTTCTGATGTTGTAAATGGAAATACTGTTGCCATAGATCTTCTGTCAAATGTATGTGTTCTTTTTATGCTATTTTTCATTAATGGTACATTTGATTGAAACGCTTCCTCTTGCATTGCCCATGCCGATTTAATTCCAATTAAATTTTTTGACATTTCAGAAGAAAGCAATTGTGTATATGCATCTAATGATTGCAAATTATATGCAAATATTGTTGAGATAATTGATGCCTCATATAATTTGTTAAATCCTGAAGCTATTTGATCTCTTAATGCTTCTGCATCAAATCTTTTTTGAGAAAGCGAACTCTCTCTATTTATATTTCCTCTATCTTCTGCAACAATTCTTTCTGTTTCTATTTCGTTTATAACTCTATTTAGTTCATTTTGAGACCTTTCCTCCGGAATAGGATTTATGTATACAGAGGTATTTATATCTCCAAATAAGTACATGTCTCTAAATAATTCCGGGAAAGTGCACATACGTGGGAGGCTAGATACATAAAAGCTTCTTGCATATCTTGTAGTATTTGAAATAATTCCTAAGTAATCCAAATGAGATGCATCTATTCCAGCTGGAGCAATCATTTCTTTTAAAGTATGTTTTTTAAGAATTTTATATTCTGGTTCTTGTTCTTTAAATTGCTCTTGCATTTTAACTTCTTTTTGTCTTTTTTTCATTTATTTTGCCTCCTTTTTCTTTGGTTTTGTTTTGCTTTCTTCATCTATTTTTTCAATAGCTTTTTCTGCAACACCTTTTCCTATACGCACTTTATTCTTTTTTAACAAATCTTTCGCAATTTCTATTAATATTTCGTCAAAGCTTTTTTCCTTCTTTTCTAGTAGTTTTTCTTTTTCACTTTTTACTTCTTGTATCTTTTCATTTGCAAGTTTTAGTGCGTCTTTTTGTAGTTGTTCGTCTAGTGCTTTTATCCTTTTATCAATAACATCTGGAGCCGTAGTGTATAAAACATCATAATTTGTATTAAGCATTGTATCTAATTTGTATACATCTGATTCATCTCTGTTATATGCAACATATAGTAATTCAGCTAAATCTGTAGATGTCATCACTTTTGACTTTACACTACACACAAATAATGCTCTCGTAAGTGATTGTGCTCTCATATATAACTCAGAAAACACTCTATTTAGTTTTTCTTCTTCATTTAAATTTTCCATGCTTATGTCATCCACATAATAAGGTATTACTACATAATAATGTTTTTTCAAGACATTTTTATTTTGGCTTGTTTTTTCTATGTTTTTTATTACATCTGCTCCATAATCATACAAATTTTGTAGCCTTGCCATTTCTCTTGTAACTTCCTCTTTATTCTTTTGCGGATACATATCTGGTTCTTTATTTATCCTATTATATTCATTTCTCTTTTTTTCTAGTTTTTCTTTTGTTTCATTTAGTCTTTGTTTATAGCCTATAATACTGCTCTCTATATTTATTGTTCTCGTTTGTACATATAACTGAATAGGAAATCTTAATGTATTCAAAAATTGAAGAAATCCTGACTCCACACCTGTTTTTTCTACTTCGGACATCAAGTCATAATTCACTCCCTCACATGCAAGAACCATTAAATATTTACTTCCGTTATCTTGTACTATCATATTATCTTGTATTTTATCAAATTGCATAAAATTGAAAATTGGTACTTTAGTATATGAATTTGTTTGTTGTGCTTCTGATTTTATTTTTGTTGATTTTTTATTATTTACTATATCATTTTTCTTCTTATATGTTATATACCAGTAGGCAAATGCTAAGCACATTATTATCATAAATAAAACAAATGCAATAATTATTAATATATTATATATCTCCATTCTTTTTTTCCTCCTCTGTATATAACACATATATTCTGTTATTTTTTGATTTAAATTTTAGCCATCTTAATATAATATCATCCAAATTTTCTCCTGCTGTTTTTTTGGTAATTTCAAATTTAGATATATTGGGCATTTTAAATGTTGCAATTGCATATCCTATTGCTGCAACAGCTATTGCAGTTATTATTCCAGCCATTTTGTACTTTAGCAGTACACCTATTACATAATAGAATGCCAAACCTACAACTCCAAAAGCAATTGCATATGCAAAAGATTTCCTAGTAAAAATATATAATATTCTTCCGTTCGCCACTTACATTTCTTGGTATTTCGTACATAATATTTTAAATTCCTCCTTCGTGTCTAACTTAATTATATTATATCAAATTTAGTAGTATTTTGTAAATAATTATATTAAAATATATTATGAAAATGCATATTTATAAAAAATAGTTCAGATGAAGTCGTACATACTTCGTCTGAACCATTTTTATTTGTTATGTTATTTATTATGATGCTATCGAGAAAATTGTTGTTGCTATTGCTGTTGCTGCCATAATTACTATTATACCAACTATTAATGGAATAAAAGATTTTTTGTATTCTGCTTTTTCTTCCAAGCTTCCTGTCATATACTTAACACCTAAGATTGTTATTATTATAACACCTGCTATAACAGCAATATTTCTTATATATGCTAATATTTTTCCTGCTTTAGAGTTTAACGATGTTGTATCCACATTCACTGTATTAGCTTCAGTTCCAACTTTGTTTATTATGTTTCCTGGATTAAAATCTGCTTTTACTTCATATACTACTGAAAGAAGTGTGAATATCATAATCATAATAACAACAACCATTGATATTAATTTCATTTTATTTTTCATATTTTTCCCTCCTCTTTTATTTTTTAATATTTATATTTAAAATTCTTAACATCGTTAAGAAATATTAAAAACATTGTTAGCTTTTAAAGTAGAAACATCCGTATTGTTGCCATATATTAACAACTTTATGGTCGTCTACCAGCCTCTCCACCGTGTATCGGTGTTTAAATTCCAAGGATCCAAGGATTGATTTCCTATTGTAACTACAACTTTCCATATTGTAAATGCAGAGAACATTACAATACATCCTACAATATATGGAACCATCAATTCTTTTATTTTTGCTTTTTCTTCCACTGTTGCTACCATTATTTTTATTCCTAGTACTGCTCCTACAAGCACCGCAATTATTGTTCCTGCAACCAAAAACACATTAAATACTTTTTTTGATGTTTCATTTAATGCATCTACATCAATAGTTTGTTCTGGCTCATCTCCTTTTTTTAAAAAATCTTGAGCAGATTTAAATATCCCATTAATGCAATATGATTTGTAATGTAGTGTTAAAATTATTAATATTATAAATGTTAATATTGCTATTTTTACTAATACATTTTTCATAATACTTCTCCTTTTAATGCATTACTAATCTTCTATTGGTATTGGTAAAGCTATTGGTGGTGGTTTATGATTAGTTATTTTTCGAGCATTTAAAGCTTTATATACTTGTCCAACTATGAATGTAGAGCTTACAATTATAAAGCATCCTATTATAAATGGTAATATTTTTTCTTTATATTCTGCCTTTTCCTCTAAACTTCCTATCATCGTTTTTATTCCCAATATTGCAATTCCAATTACAGCTCCTATAATTCCTATTATCCTTATTACTCTTAATATTAATCCACCTATTTTTATGGCAGAATTAAAGCCACTAACATCTTCTTCATTTAATTTAGGTTCATAGTCATTTAGATCTCCTGAAACTCCTATAGAAATTGTTGGTACAGTTAATATTAAAATTAAAAATATTATTAATAGCTTTTTTAACATATACCAATTTCCTCCTTTTTTTCCTATTATTATTAATAATAACATATTTTTTTACATATTTCAAGTATTTTATTAAATTTGAGTCATTGCAAGGTTTACAAGCCTTTTTCCATCTTTTTTGTTATGGCTTTTAGTGCTTTTTCTCTTGGCAACATAACTACATGTCCACAGCCTATGCATTTTAATTTAAAGTCTACTCCTACTCTTGTTACTTCCCATTCTTTGCTTCCACATGGGTGTTGCTTTTTTGTTTTTACTATATCGCCTATATTGTAATCCATTTTATTTCATCCCTTTTTATTTTACAAATAATGCTATTCTTTTTTCTATGCTTGATTTGCCAAGAACTTGCATTATTTCATACAAATCTGGTGTCTGTTGCCTTTTAGTTAAAGCAACTCTTAATACTGTGCTTATGTCTCCCACATGGCCTTTCCAGTTTTCTGGATTCTGCTTATATTCTTTAACTTCTCTTGCATATCCCATTTCTTCTGCTAAATCTTTGACTTTATCAAACCACGTTTGTTTGTCATCATTAAAGTTAAAATATTTTTCTATGTACAGTTTTAAGATTTTATTTATTTCTTCTTTATTGTCAATTTTTGCAAACTCATATTTTCCTTCATCCTTTAAAAATTCTTCATCATACATATATATAATAGAATTTTTTACATCTGACCATTTAGAGATGTCTTTTCTTGGTTTTGCATTTCCTCTTTCTATTCCTATTATTTTTAATGCATATTCCTTATTTTCAAGAAGTTTTAATAATTCACTATCATATTTTGTAGCCCAACTTAATGTTTCATTATATACTTTTTCTGCATCAAATCTTGATATTATTGTTTTAGATATATCCAGTAACTTAACCATATCAAAAAGTGCTCCACTTACACCCATTTTATTAAATTGCAACTCAAATTCTTTTAAATCGACTAAAGGATTAGCTTTTCTCCAACTTTCAAAATTTGAATTTGCTATATTTAGCAAGTATTCGCAAACCGCTTCTGGTGGAATTCCTTGCTCATGGTAATAACTTACTGCCGCCTCTGGATCTTTTCTTTTACTTATTTTCCTTTTGCCACCCTCATCCATTTTCATAAGTGGTGCAATATGGGCATATCTTGGAGCTTTAAATCCTGCTGCTTGAAATAATTGCAAATGTAATGGTACAGAAGATAGCCATTCATCTCCTCTTATAACTACTGTTGTTCTCATTAAATGGTCATCTACTAAATGAGCAAAATGGTATGTTGGTAATCCATCAGCTTTTATAATTACTATGTCTTGATCGTTTTCTGGGAAGTCAACTTTTCCCTTTATTAAATCTTGATGTCTTATCTTTTTTTCTTCATTCCCTCTTGATTTAAAACGAATTATATATGGTTCTCCAGCTTTTATTTTTTGTGCTGCTTCTTCTATTGGCAAATTTCTGTACTTTGCCCATACACCATAATACCCAGGTCTTATTTTTGCCGTTTCTTGTTTTTTCCTCATCTCTTCCAATTCTTTTTCTGTTGCAAAGCAAGGATATGCCAAATTATTTTCAATAAAATATTTTGCATATGCTTGATATATTTCTTTCCTTAAACTTTGTTTATATGGCCCATATGCGCCTTTTTCCTCTTGTTCATTTAGCATTCCTTCATCAAAGTCAATTTTAAAATCTTTTAAAGAATTTACAATTCCTATTGTCGCATCTTGAACCTCTCTTTTTTGGTCTGTATCTTCAATTCTTAAAAATACTACTCCTTTTGTTTGTTCTGCCATTTTCCATGCAATTTGAGATTGATATAATCCGCCAATATGTACATACCCCGTAGGGCTTGGTGCAAATCTTGTAACTATTGCTCCTTCTGGTAAATTTCTTTCTGGATATTTTTCCTCATAATATTTTATATCTTTTGCATTTGGAAAAATCAAATTTGCTAAATCTTTATAATCCATTTTACTCTCCTTTTATTGCAAGGAAGTAACTATGTACTTCCTTGACACTCTAATTTTATATTGTTATATCTCCATAATTACTGGCAATATCATAGGATTTCTTTTTGTTTTTTGGAAAATATAATCCCTTAAGTTATCCTTTAATGCTGATTTTATTGTTGACCAATCTCTAATACGTTTTTCTTCGCATTTTTTTACTTCTTCTCTTATTACTCTTTTTACATCTTCCATTAAGTTTTCTGACTCTCTTACATAAACAAATCCCCTTGACACTACATCTGGCCCAGATACTATTTCCCCTGTCGAAGAATCCATTGTCATTACTATTACTATTAATCCGTCTTGTGATAAATGTTGTCTGTCTCTTAATACAATATTTCCAACGTCTCCAACGCCTAAGCCATCTACCAATATTTTTCCTGATGGTACTGAATTTGTCAATTTTGCTTCTTTTTCGTTAAGTTCTAAAACCCTTCCATTTTCTAGCATAAATATATTTCTAGGATCTACTCCAACTTTTCTTGCTGTTTCCGCGTGTGCCCTTAATTGTCTATATTCTCCGTGTACTGGTAAAAAGAATTTTGGTCTTACCAATGAAATTATCAATTTTTGTTCTTCTTGGCAAGCATGTCCTGAAACATGTATGTCCTCTAATGAGCTGTAAATCACTTCTGCGCCAATTTGCATTAAGTCATCTATTACTCTTGATACAAATTTTTCATTTCCTGGTATTGGAGTTGCAGAAATTATTACTAAATCATTTGGTGTAATTGAGACTTTTTTGTGCTCTCCAGATGCCATTCTTGTTAGTGCAGACATTGTTTCGCCTTGACTTCCCGTTGTAATTATTACCAATTGTTCGTCTGTATAATTTTTTATCATATCTATATCTATAAATGTATTTTCTGGTACGTTTATATATCCCAATTCTTTTGCAGTTTCTATCATATTAATCATACTTCTGCCACAAATTGCAACTTTTCTATTGTATTTAACAGCCGAATTAACAATTTGTTGAACTCTGTGGACATTTGAAGCAAATGTTGCTACAACTATTCTCTTTTTTGTGTTTAAGAATAGCTTATCAAATACTTCTCCTACTGAACTTTCTGACATTGTATATCCTTTTCTCTCAGAGTTTGTGCTATCTGAAAGCAATGCCAAAACGCCATTATTTCCTAATTCTGCGAGTCTTCCAAAATCCATAACCTTTTCATCTATCGGTGTATAGTCTACTTTAAAGTCTCCAGTGTGTATTACTGTTCCAACAGGTGTATGAATTGCAAGCATTACAGCATCTGGAATACTGTGTGAACTTCTTATAAATTCCACTTTAATATTGCCAAAGTCTACTGTTTCGCCTTGATTTACAACTGTTAGCTTTGTACTTCTTAATAATTTATGTTCTTCCAATTTATTTTCTATTAAGCCTATTGTCAATTTTGTTGCATAAATTGGTATATTAATTTGTTGCAATATATATGGTATAGCTCCAATATGATCCTCGTGTCCATGTGTTATTACTAAACCTTTTATTTTTTCTTTATTTCTTTCTAAATATGTTACATCAGGTATTACTAAATCTACGCCAAGCATATTGTCTTCTGGGAACTCTAGTCCACAGTCTACTAGTACAATCTCATTTCCATATTCAAAAACAGTAATGTTTTTTCCTATTTCTTCTAACCCACCAAGTGGAATTATTTTTAAATTTTCTTTTTTAAATTCAAACTTTATGCTTTCTTTTTTATTATTACTTCTTGCCTTTTTATTTTCTGTTTTGTTTTCCTCCCCTCTTTTATAGCTTCTTCTTTGTGGTTTTCTTTTTTGCTCTTTATCCTTTTGTTCTGTTTCAATTGTCATGTTTTTATATCTCCTCCTTATTTTTTATCAAATTTATATACTAAAAAATAGTTTATCCTTTTCTAAACTATTATAATTACAAA